>Ga0208195_1000125_pt1 | contig 106599 bp, 114 predicted proteins | sample AD_UKC077_MetaG_FD_184441 | JGI IMG/M metagenome (GOLD analysis project Ga0208195, IMG submission 184441) | Active sludge microbial communities of municipal wastewater-treating anaerobic digesters from USA - AD_UKC077_MetaG (SPAdes) (version 2) | ecosystem: Engineered > Bioreactor > Anaerobic...
TTCAAATTTTCTATAACTGCATTGGCGCTATCGACTTACCAAAATAAACGAAAAAACGGCATAGCCGAATATCAACGACTATGCCGAATTTTTCAGGAATTATAAATCCCTATCTGACCGCCCCTAAATAGGGTCTTTTTATAATTTGGCGTTCCCGAGGTGATTTGAACACCCGACCTACCGCTTAGGAGGCGGTTGCTCTATCCAACTGAGCTACGGAAACATAATTTAAAAATCTATTAAATTTTACTTATAAACTATAATTATGTCAATCTTAGCATTTAATTTATTGGTCATCAATTAACAAAAACATAGAAAAAAAATATAACAATCTACTGAAATAATCAGATTATTGTTATAATTATAAAAGAACAATAGAGTTGTTTATTTGGGAGGGTTTAATAATGCCAAAAAAACTAAAAATGCCAAGGTTAGAAGATAATTTAATAACAGGAAAACTTGATAATTTTTTAAAAGAAAGAGGCAAAAGGCATAGGCACTATAGAATTTATGGTACCATACCAAGGCTAATTGATAATCACTATCATCTTAATAGACTTTATTTAAGTGATGGCAGTAACTGGAATGATAAAATAGATGCTAACACCTTCTCAAATACTTCCAGTGGTTTAAAATATTATGGTGCTTGTTTTTCTTTTTCTTCTGAAGAAAGTGTTGCTATGTGGATGCTTTATGGCGGTTTATATGATGAGGGGGCAATGTTTAACTTTACAAACAAATATATGAATACTATTGTGGAGTTATGTGATTCTATTTATTTTGGAAATTTTAATAAGGGTAATTTCGAAATTAAAAAAACCTTAACAAGAAAAGATTATAATATATATTTAAAAGACGTTTTATACTACACAAAAAACAAAAATGGAACCTATAATGTTTTACATGATAAAACCGCAAAAAGAGGCATAGGAAATAACATTATAAATGATGCTCTTCCCGCATTTAAAGAAATGCCTTGGAGTTATGAAAATGAAGTAAGACTAATTATTGAAGTTAAAGACCCTAATCTAGTTTCAGACTGTAAATTTGTCTATATTGATTTAAATAAAATTGAAAAGCAATATAAAGATAATACAAAAAAGCCTTTATTTAAAGCAAATAACTCGCTGTTTTGTTCTCCAAAATTCTTAATAGAAAATTACTATAAAAATTGCACTGTCTATGTCAATGTCCCAAATAAACGAAATGTAAAAATTAAAAGAAGTTCATTGACTGGTCGTATAAATTGGCAATTAACACAAGCTTTAAAAAATCCCTCTTCTTATTATGCGAAAATTACAAAAGATAAAGTAATCATTACAAAATAAATATACAAAATCATATATTGTGCTAAAATGAATAAGGTGATTTAAAAATGGAAAAGATATATTTAAATATGATTGTTGATATGACCGATCCTAAATGTGATTTTATCAATACTGTTGATAAAGAAATTAAAAACTATGGGGCTATCGTTTATAACTATCAGTCTAATTCTTATCAATTCATTCGTAAGTTTTCACATATCGATTATAAAGCTGAGGTTTTACCTGATTTTATTAAAATTGAAAACTCTGATGCTTTACTTAATGGGTTAAATCTTTCTATTCATTATGAATTTGACCCAGAAACTGAAGAAGATGAAGAAAACCTTGATATTTGGTATAACGATATTTCTCAGATTGAATTGCCGGTTTACAATTATGATGACGATGGTGATATATATTTAGAAAAACATCTTCCAATAGATACCTCTGTCAGTAAACATACTCTTTGGTACTTGAGCAAGGATAGTTATGACTATATATTAGATATAGATTTATTAATGCTCACTCCAGTAATTAAAAACATTAATATTGCTAGAGAATTAATAAAAAAATATTGCGTTCATCCTTTTGAATTTAAATTTGATGAACACCATCAATTGCCTGATAATTTGGAAGGAGTTTATGGTCATCACCAACACGATAAAGATTGTCAATGCGATGACTGTCTGGATGATTTAGATTAACAATCTTTTAACTGTAAAAAAGAACATTAAAGTTCTTTTTGTTTGTCTTTTGCTGATACCTATCTATAGCAATTAGTTTTTCTAATGGCCTATTTCTGGTTCAGTTGTAGTGCAGCTAGAAAAAGTGTGTTGTTGCTAAAGTAATTTTTAGAAGATAAAACAGAATGTTCATTCTTCATAAATCAACTCATTTTTCTTCTTTTAACAAGAGAAATAACTTCATTAAATGTTTCTCTTTGAAATACATAAACTAATAATACATAAACAACTACACCAACGAAAACTTGCGCTAACAATAAAATGATTAAGTTTATATTGATATAGTTCATTGAAATAACAACAACACCCATTATCGATGCTAGAACAAATGCTGGAAGCATATCTTTTATTTGCTGGCTGTAACTATAATCCAACAACTTTTTATTTGGAAAAATATTAACAAATGTCGCTACTACTGTTTGCATAGCCCCACCTAAAGCAATTGCAAATACTCCATGTTTAACTGCAAGCAAGAGAAATAAAATTCCACAACCTTTTTTAATAAACTCCATAATTAAAATGAGATCACTTCTTCCCATGCTTTTAATAGCTTGAAGATTTGTTACCTGAATTGGTTCAAAACCACCTTGTATGCATGCTATCCATAAAAATGGTAAACAAGGGAGCCATTTTTCTGTTAAAACAATTAAAATAAGATTTTTAGAAACTGCAAGCAGTCCAATCATTATTGGCCAAATAATTATAGAAGAAATAGAAAGTGATTTACTTACTAAGGTTTTCAATTCTTTCTTATCATCTTGTTTTTTTGACATTACTGGAAATAATACCGAATCAACTGTTACATTAACGTTAGTCACAAATATACCAGGTATCTTATATCCCTGATTAAAAAAAGCCAAATCATTTGGAGTATAAAATTTTCCAATAACTAATCCCCTTAAATTCATATAAATAGAATGCAATATTGAAGCAAATAATATCTTCCATCCATAGTTAAATAATGGTAATAAAACTTTGAATGAAAAATATAATTTTGGTCTCCAATCAATAGCAAACCATAGTACAACGCTAGCTATGAAAGCATTAGTCAAATATTGGAAAACTAAAGCCAGAGGACCATACCCTGAAACTGCTAAATAAATTCCTAATGCCGCTGAAACAATAGTTCCTGTTACTGTTGAAAAGAAAAAAATCTTAAACAACATATTTTTTTGAACATAAGCTTGTTGAGTCAAACTAAATCCAGATATTGGTATTTTTAAGGCTAATAATCGCAAATAAAACCCAAGCTTACTTATTTCATAAAAGGCTTCAATTTTTGGAGCAAGCAAAAAGATGACTAAATATACAAAAAATGAAAAAACAATATTAAAGAAAAATATTGTTGAATAATCTTCATCGGTCGGATTCTTTTTTTGTACCAAAGCAGATCCAAAACCTGTAGTAACAAAAACATTAGCTACATCGATAAAAATTAATATTATCGCAACAACTCCAAAATCATGAGTAGTTAGTAATCTTGCTAAGATTAAAGAAACCACAAAAGAAACGCCTTGAGCGCTTATTCTTTCCGCAAAACGCCAAAACATTCCAGATACAATTGTGTTTCCTTCATTCTTTTTATTCATTTTTTATCACCTATAAATGATAGTTATCTTTTAGATATTCATATACTCGCTGAGTAAATAAATCTTCATATTTATGAAATCTTTTTTTTGCTTGTAATCTTATTTCTTTAGTCTTGTCGTTACCATTAGCGATATCTTCAATAAAATCAATTAGTTGTTCAAAATTATGAATATGTTGACCTACAATGTTTTTTTCAAAATCATCATATATAATATTATAGACATTTTTAAACTCATCAATATCATTTATTGTTAATCCTATTGGTTTATCTGTCAGTAAATAATCATAATAAATTGAAGAATAATCAGTAATTAAAGCATCTGTTGCTGATAGAATTTGATACAACTTTATTTCTTTCTCTTTTAAATATTCATCATTGGCCAAATGTATATTTTTAATATCAATATCTTTTAGCAAAGAAGTGTTTTGAGCTGGATGTAATCTAATTAAAAGAAGTACATTGTTTGTTAAAAGAATTTGTTCTAATTTTTTTAACTGTTCAACATCACTAACACAAGGCAGCCCAAACTCAGATATTATATCTAAGTCAGCTGTTTTATATTGATGCTGACGATATGTTGGCATCCAAACAATAACTTTTTTTCCTTCAAACTGCTTCACTGCAATTTTTTGACAAATATAGTCATTTCTTGGTAGCCCCAAACTTAAAACATGCTTATCTTTAACCATACATTTTTTCATATAGTGTTCTCTAAATACATCAGAAGTTACCAAAACACCATCAACTTCACCTAAATTTTTAGAATACCCAGTTGAATACTTAAGCGGCATGCCATGTCCCAAGTGGATACGAATTTGGCTATTTCTTTTCTTGTAAATATAATCGTTACTATCAAATATATATTTTGCGGTATTTAATATATAAGTAATTTTAACTTTTTCAAAAAGACTACCATTTCTCTTGTAATAATAGACATTATTTCCTTTAGGATAGTCATTAGAGTTAATTTCTGACAAAATCCAAACAATTTTATATTTTTCATCAACTTTTTTTTCAAGAAAATATTTAAATAAAACTTCAGAACTATCACTTACATCAGGATAACTTTCAAAAATTATCGTATTAGTTAAAGGAAATCTGGAAAATATAGACTCAATTGCTTTCTTTATTAATTCTTTCATCTTATTTTTCCTGTCTCTTTAACAACTATATTATTAAAAACTTCACCGACTTTTTCTTTTATTACTAAATCTGCCATTCCATCTTGAGATGTTGCTGACAAATTGATAAGCACCAAATATTTCCCATTAAAATAATTTACTAAACCCGCAGCTGGATAGACAATTAAAGATGTGCCAGCAATAACTAGACAATCAGCTTTTCTAATTGTTGAAATTGCTCCGTATAAAGTAGTATCATCCAATCCTTCTTCATATAAAACCACATCTGGCTTAACTATTGACCCACACTCACAAAGTGGTATTCCATCACTCTTAATAATATAATCTAAGTCATAAAACTTATGACAACTTGTACAATAGTTACGATGAATTGAACCATGTAATTCATAAACGTTTTTGCTTCCTGCTGCTTGATGCAAACCATCTATATTTTGAGTTATCACTCCTAAAGATTTCCCTTTAGCTTCAAATTCTGCCATTTTTTTATGAGCCATATTTGGTTTGGCATCAGGAAAAATCATTCTATCTTTATAAAAACGATAAAACTCCTGAGGGTTATGTTGGTAAAATGAGTGAGAAATTATACTTTCTGGAGAGTGCTTGTATTTTTGATTATATAAGCCATCAACACTTCGAAAATCAGGAATTCCACTTTCAGTTGAAACTCCTGCTCCGGTAAAAAATACAATTTTGTTAGATTCATCTAAAATCTTTTGAAGTGTTTCTATTTTATTCATCTTAATAAACCACCAATGCATCGATAGCATTTCTTTCGCCTGCTCCTTGGTATGAAACTGGTGTATTTAACAATTTGCCATTTTCAACCATTGCTGAAGAACCACCACCATCAAGATTACAAGCATTATAAGCTCCATAGCGCATCATAATATCCACTAAATCAGCAAAACTAGCTCCCATTGAACCTTCACCGCCTCTACCATTAATAACTACCATTAATACAATACCATCCTTTCTTTGTCCTATGCATGTTCTAGGATGAAGCCCTCCTCCACCATCACCAGTATAAGTAGAAGGTTGACCGTTTACTACTAAAAATGGTCCAAATTCAACCCCCCAGTACATCCCAGCTTCAACAGCTCTAGTAGCAGTAGAATTCATTAACATCAAAATGCCCTCTTTATTCATACCAACAATTGGACCATTTTTACCTGAATCATAATAAACTTCGCCATTAGCAATCAGACTATGTGCTGGCCATTTTTCATAAGTGACTTGATTTATAAAATAGCCGCTAGCATTTGTAGCAACTATTGCTCCTGCTTCCTTGGCTAATTGTGGTATTGTGTTTCCATATCTACTTTTTGATAGATATAAATTGATTCTTTTTGAATCATATATTACTGCCATATAGCCATTATATGAACCTTCATTTATTCTAACTATTTTATATAAATCATTACCTTCATTTTTCTTTAAAACTGCTTCTTCATATTCATTGGCGTATACTACCTTATCTGAATAATCAACAAAAACAATATCATCAATATTTGAACTCTCCTCAGCAGCTGTAATGGTATACTTGTCAGCAATCTCTTGAGCATATTCTTCCGAATATAGGACATAAGCCAAATATTGATGCGAATTAGTAGATAAAGCTGTTAGAATAAATAACTCTCTTAACTTACCATATGGGCCATAAGCTAAAAAGAAACAAACTAATGCGCAAATATCCACAAAAATTAAGCAATACGTATACCAATTTGGTTTTTTCTTTTTTCGACTTCTAATAAAGACTGTTTGAATTTGCTTATCTTCAAGATTTTTCATCACTTCTTGTTTATATTTTTCACTCATTACTAATAACCTCCAAAACAAATGGATTATCTTCAGTTCCTATTCCTGAAGTTATCATAACCTGGCCATTTAAACAAATCACTGCTTTAACATTGGCGGTTTCATTGGTGTTAATGTATTTAATCAAATTTTCATTAATTATACAAACTAAATTATCAGATTGAGTGCCATTATTAGCCAGATAAATATTTTCGTTACCTGTTAAATGTTTGAAACTAATATTAGGTATTGCGACATAACACTCTATTTCATTATCATAACAACTTGCCCTATAATCATATTCTCCAATATATGGGAAAGTTCCATATTTCCACTTTTTAATCACTAAATAATCTTCATAATTTGTTAGTTCATTTATAAATTCATTATTCAAATAATGGCCTAAACCACTTTTTAAATTTAAATAATTATGTGAACCAAATTTAATGGCATAATCTTGACCATCTTTTTGAATTACACCAGACATAATAAGAATGACATTTCTATTCTCATCAATAGATTCTACTCGCCATTTTATATCAGCATATTGAATATAAGAACCAATAGGCGCATCAAGTGCTTTTTCAATTTCGCTATTCAATAGTATAAATGGATTTTCCTTAGTTCCATCACCACTTACGGCAGTAGTAGAACCACTTAATGTAAACACCGGTCTAACACCTATTGTTAGTGAATCAGAATAAGAAATGCCGATAGCTCCTTCTTCGTTGATTAAGTAATATTTACCCTCGCCGTTTCTATTGCCTAGCCAAAAACTGGTTCCATTATTTAAATACGAATTTTGCCCTCCAGCTGCTAAATATTCTTTTAAGGAAAGCAAACCGAATTTATTTAGATCTAAGGCTTCATTACAAATGTGATTTTCAAAGCTTTCTAATTGACAAATACAACTTGAATTTTTAACTAAAAAACTTGAATTTTTAATTGTTTTCTCATAAATTCCTGTGTTTTCTAACTCTAATTTGTTTAACCAATGACTAATAGAAGTATTGTTGAAAACATCTTTTTCAAATAAAGGCATTACAGTTATTGCTTCTTGAGCAATAATTTTAATATTATTATTAGCATCTATTGACATAATGCGATATAAATTTCCTGAAACTGAGATGTAGTTATTATTAACATTTCCAACATAAGTATAGGTGCCATCTTCATTTTCCATTAGTCTATCTTTAGAAGAATAGTCTATTCTATCCACCAAAACTGTAGATAAATATGAATAGTTAACATTGTGGTAAATGATGAAAAGTTTCTTTTTAAAATAAATCAATCTGCCAAAATAAAAAGTTATAATACCTAAAATAATTATTGTGTTAATTATTTGGAATCTCTTTTCTTTTGTCATTTTGAATCTTTTTTTTGCCATAATAAACATACCTTTATTTACCAAGAAATAATAACATAAATGAAAAAGCGTTTCCACTTTTTAGGATATTTCACATTACATCCCATAGATTAGGATTTAATTTAATTTTTTCTTTTATATACTCCAAACGGATTATCAACTGAACTTTATATATCCACTATAAATAATTTTCTCTAAAAAAGTCAACATTTTAAAAAACAGCCTAAATCAATTCAGGCTGTCTTAGATAGCTGTTTTTTAATCAATTAATGACATTTTATGTCACTATACTATACATACTTTTCAGCTAAACCTAAAGCTACTTCCATCATTCTGGTAAATGAATTCTGTCTTTCTTCAGCTGATGTTTCTTTGCGAGTAACAATATTATCGGAAACGGTTAACAAACATGCTGCTTTTTTTCCTAATTTTTTAGCATTGGCAAACAAAGCAAATGATTCCATTTCAACACAAATACAGTTATATTCATCTACTGTTTTGGAAAAATTAGCTTCTTTAACATTATCAGCATAATAGAAAACATCACTTGAATGGATTCTTCCCTCAATTAAATTATATCCTAATTTATTTGCTGATTCTTTAATTTGTAAATTTAGCTCTTCATCTGGATAAATAACTTTCTCTTGATAACCACAAAATTCTCTAGCAAATGTTGATTGAGAATAAGCACTATCTCCTAAGATTACTTCATATAAATCAATATCTGCCTTCATAGCTCCAGTAGAACCAATACGAACAATTGCTTCTACTCCATAGAAAGAAAATAATTCATATGAATAAATGCCAATTGAAGGCATACCCATACCAGAACCCATAACTGAAACTCTATGTCCTTTATATGTTCCAGTAAAACCCAGCATTCCTCTAATACCATTGAATTGAACAACATCTTCTAAATATGTTTCCGCTACAACTTTTGCTCTTAATGGATCTCCTGGCATTAAGACCAGTTTAGCGACATCGCCCATTTTTGCGCTAATATGTGGTGTACTCATTTTTTAAATCCTCCTTAATGACTGTTCTTTTTAAATATTTTAGCAATCTATACTATTAATTTCAATTGCTTAACTCTTATCTGCTTTTCTTTTTTCTTGTTTAGGTTTATTTTTTGCTTCAACTCTAAAAATAACACCTTTTTCTAAATTTTCAGCTACAATCGAATAATCATAGGCATTACAAACTTTATAGCAAATACTTAGACCTAAGCCAAACTTTCCCTTATCTCCTTTTTCAAATGGTTTGAAAAGGGTTTTAACTCTCTCTGTTGAAAGTGATGGACCATCATTGGCTATTGAAAAATAATATGGTTCTAACACAATATTAATCTTATTTTCAGCATATCTTAATGCATTGTCCAATAAATTGGAAATTACAACTAACCAACTTTCTTTGTCTCCCTTAAAGACTGCTGGGCTTAATTGCAAGTCAATTTTAAGTTCTGGTCTAATCATCTTAAATGAAACCAAAACCTCATTGATAAGTTTATACATATCAGTTGTTTTATCCGTTTCTTTTTCTTGTTCCATCATATAATCAAGACGATTTAAGAACAGTAAACTATAAACTTTTCTTTCTAATCTATCAGCATTTTCGACAATTACATCAACACTCTTTTCTAAAGTATCATAAGGATAAACCCCATCTTTAATACTTTCAGCATAAGATTTAATTGTCGCAATAGGGGTTTTCAAATCATGAGAAATATTTTGAATAATTTCTTCTTTAGTTTCTTCTTGACGTTTAATTTCGCTATGCATATCAACCAAAGCTTTAGCTAAATCACCTAATTCATCTTTTCTTTCAATGTTTAAAACGACATTATCTTCTCCCTGTCTAATTTTTTCTATATAACTCTGCATCTGCAAAAGCGGAGTTATAATAGTGGCTACCCAAATAGTAAGCAAGATAAAAATAACACTAAATACTATGGCACTGGTATTAGAAACATTACTTAACAAATCGTTTTCAATCGCATTACCATAGGCTTCACCAATAATAGAAATCACTTCAAATTTCCCTTCAGTATTTGAATAGTAATAAAAATATTTTTTATCGTTTGCTTCAAAACTGCTTTCTTTCCAACCAGAATCATTTTCCAATGCAATCTCATTTACTTTGCTGATAAACTCATCTGTTACTCTACCACCATAATATTTAATACATTTATTTTCAGAATAAACAAAATGAATAACATCAGCATCATAAGCTAAATCAGAAAACCCACTATCCTCATTTAACGTTTTAACCAAACTCTCTTGTGAGCGATGTAAAAGTGACATAACTTGATTTATCACAAAATCATCGATATTACCTCTTAAATAAACCGAGAAGAAAAAGATCAGCACTACACCAAATGTTACAATAATAAGGCTGACCTGTTGGAATAAAGAAACATCTGTTATTGATTTTAAAAATCTTCTCATTATCCTAATTTATAACCATATCCGTGTAAGGTATTAATATTTAGTTTAGGCATTTTCTTTCTTAATCTTCTTAATGTATCATCAACAACTCTATCTGAACCATAATATCCTTCGCCCCAGACAGCAGTAATGATACCTTCTCTTGATAAAGCCACTCCTTTTTTATGCACAAACAACATCAATAAATCAAATTCTTTTGTTGTTAAATCGATAATTTCCTCACCATCACTGATTGTTCTTTGAGTTTCATTGATTGCATAACCATCAATGATAAATTTTTCTTCTTCACGATAAAATCTCTGTATAATTTTATTGACTCTTAAAACAACTTCTTTCATATTAAAAGGTTTAGTAATGTAATCATCACTACCCTTTTCAAGGCCAATGATTCTATCAAATTCCTTATCTCTTGCACTAATAAAAATCATAGGCACATCATCTCTTTGACTTTTAATAACCTCAAATAAATCGAACCCGCTTTTTTCATCTAACATTATATCCAATAACCATAAATCAATGTCTTTATCACCCGTGTGTTGCAAAGCTGATTCATATGTATAAAATGACTTGACCAAGTACCCCTCTTTTTCAAGATACCTTTTCATTAATTCGTTCAAATCTTTTTCATCTTCGACGATTGCAATTGTTCTTTTCATTAACATCACCTACTTAAGAATATTGTATCATAAAATAACTATTGAAAAAATTCTTTTACCTTCAACATTTAAAACTTCATTTTATTATTTCTATTTATTTTCCATAATCCAACAGAAGATAAACTGAGAAATAAAGTGGCCATTAATTACCAAATCATCAAAGTCTTCATTTGATGATTTTTTAAAAATAAATATAACAATAATAACGAAACTATACCTTTTTCAACTTCTGCAATTACATAATGCTGAATTGCTATATGTGGAAAAATGATAAAATTGCTTTCTAATAAAGTTGCTTGGGCAAAAATAATGACTTGCGGCTTATAAAATAGAGTCTGTGAAGAAAATATTTGATGATAAAATACTGGTATTTTCCCACTATAGTCATAAATTATTATTGTTTTAAGAAGTATTATTTCTGTTACAAGATATTTACTGTCAATATCACGGCAAAAGAAAAACATCAAATATTGCTATTCAATTTTTTCTTTTTCGATTAAATCAGCTTAAATATTATTTAATTTGTTTTATTCTTTTTCAATTGTTTCTATTTTTTCAACTTTTTCCTTTTTAGGAGCATTCTTTCTTTTTTTAATAATGTAATAAACCGCTCCACCAACTGGTAACCAAATAGGAATACCAGCAATAACCAAAATCAGCGCATATTGAATGATAGAAACCAAAGCACTTGTACTTCTTACTATTCCTGATTTCAGATAATACAAGAAATCTTCAAAACTTAAAGCTGTAAACTTGATTTCTTGTGATGTTTGAATAACATCATCATATTCTGAAATATCTAAGTTAATTGTAGAATAAGCAATTAAAGAATCCCAAAAATTTAACTGCCCTTTTAAAATTTCAATTTCAGTAGTTGTTCTGTTAATTTCATACTGAATCTGCAGCATCTCTTCTACAGTATTCGCTTTATCAAAAAACTCTTGATATTTAGCTAGTTCTTTTTCCAGTTGTCTTAATCTAATGTCAGAATCAAAATATTCCTTAGTGATATCTTGAGTAAAAACATTAAGATATTTAACATCTTCTCCTTTATTAAGTTTGTCTAAAAAAGCATCAAGATTGTCAGCAGGAATTTTAAACTCCACTCTAATTGTGGTGTAATAATCGCCCTCATTTCTGCTAATATCTGTTTGATAACCATCAAATTCTTTAACTAAATCTAAAATGTTTTGATAAGATTCATTAACATTTTTTGTTTTAATCGTAGCTGCTCCATTTTTAATTAATTTTAGGTTATTGTTAATTGGTGTTTTTGTTGTTTGTTCACTATTCTTATTATATCCGTCAGCTTGATTTTGCCATTCAGAATCAATATAACCTGTATCTTTTGATGGTTCAGATTTACTACAACCAACAAGCATCAAAACTAGCAATACCATAATCCAAAACTTTCTCTTCATTTTTTTCTCCTCGTTTACCTCTTCTAGGTTTTTGGCTTTGTAATTAATACAAAAAGCCACTTAAAAAGTTTGTTTTCCCTTCTTCATTATTATAAAAATTTATCCCCTTAAAAATATACTAAAAAGATAACCCATTTATTCTGATTTATTTACAAATTACATCAGAATTATCTTTTACAACTAATTTAACTTAACCACTATGGCTAATACTATTTTACATAAAAAATTATTGATTGGTCAACTGTTCTAAGTATTGTTGGAAATGATTTTCCACATATTCACGATTAAAAGGTCTTCTTTGATTTTCAATATCTTCCAATATCTTTTGCATTTCGTTTTTTATTATTTGATCAATCTCCTTAGGGTATTTCATCAATTTGCGATGTTCTGTATATTCTTCTTGATCTAAAGTAATAATTGTATTATCAGAAAAAATTTTGTAGTCCAAATCATAATCAATATACTTAACTGCTTCACCATCATATAAAGCAGGTGAAGCTAAATTACAATAATAATAAATGCCATCACTTCTAATCATAGCAATTACATTAAACCATCTGTTATTGTAAAAATACCCTATTGCTGGTTCTCGTGTAAACCATTTTCTTCCATCTTGTTCAATTACCCAGGTTTTATTAGTGACAATAACACAATGATTCTTATCACTTTCCAAAACAAAACCCTGATCCCATGTTCGATATAGGGAACCATCATGTTTGAAAGATTGGATATAAACGGAAGAATTTTTTGCTGGAAACATCTTTACCTCACTTTTTAAATAATGGAGCCAGTTTTTCGTATAGCAGTGGTACAATAATTAAATCCATCAGCATTGTTGGGATAATATATGATCCATTATAAGTTAATGAACCCCAAAATGGTGTCTGCCATACAACAATCCCTGATATTGTTGAAAACATCAATCTAATTAGACTAGTAATTATAATACCACAATATAACTTTTTATAGTTAGGAACAAGGCTACTTAATCCGTATGCTCCATAAGCTAATAAATAGTCAAATAGAAAACTAAACATCCCATAGTAGTTAACTGAACCTGTCACTAACATTAGAATAACAGCTACAACACAAACAACTACTCCTTTTTTCCATCCTAAATGATAGCTTGCCAACAGTAAAGCAATCGTTCCAAGTGATAATCTGCCACCTTGTGGCATAACAAATAAATTAAATGTATTAGCAATAAAATCTAACACCACAAACAAAGCTCCATATAAAGCAATGTGTACTAATCCTTTAATATTCTGATTCATAAAAAAACACCTTTCTACAGGTGCCAAGAAACTTAGATCTTCCTACGCTAGTACTAACTAGATCAGGTCTAAGGGTATTTCTCAGCTTTCGCACCCCTGTCTTGTTTTTATTATAGATTGTTTATTTTTAATTGTCTATAATTAATAAAGAGGTATCAATAATGAAACTGGAAGAAAAACTACAATCTTTAATAGCTGATGAAAAGTATTTAATTACCTTGCTTTCAAATACTAGCGCTTTTTTTAATGAGCATTTAGATAATATAAACTGGGTAGGTTATTATCTTTTCAAAGATAATCAGTTGATATTAGGCCCTTTCCAAGGGAAAGTAGCTTGTGAAGTCATACCTCTTGAAAAAGGTGTTTGTGGTTATTGTGCAACAACTAGACAAACCATTGTTGTTGAGGATGTTCACCTGTTTGAAGGACATATCGCTTGTGACAATGCTTCAAATAGCGAAATCGTATTGCCTATTATTATCAACAATGAATTATTTGGTGTTTTAGATATCGATTCACCAATTAAATCCAGATTTAAAAAAGAAGACAAAAAAATGTTAGAAAAGTGTGTACAAATTTTGCAAGGCAAAATAAAACAGCTGCTTTAGCTGTTTTTATTATATTTCAATAATTTTTAAAACTTCCATTACACAAATATTTCCCCAGAAATATTGTTGTTTACATCTTATATTTATCAGTTTTTTAGTACCATCCTCTAAGTTTCATTGCATCAGCCACTACTTTAATTGAATACATATAAGCTGCTTCTCTCATCGAAATATCACTATGTTGTTTGTATAAACCCCATATATTTTCAAATGCTTTTCTCAATGTAGCTTTGGCTTCATTTAATACTCTTTCTTCACTCCAAGAGTAACCATATAAGTTTTGTACCCATTCAAAATAAGAAACCGTTACACCACCAGCATTAGTCAAAATATCAGGTGAAACAAAAATATTCCTTTCCTTGAAGATTTTATCAGCTTCAATTGTTGTTGGACCATTGGCAGCTTCAATTACTGCTTTAGCTTTTATATTTCTTGCAATTTCTTCATCTATCGCATTTTCAAGGGCAGCAGGAATTAAAAGATCAACATCTAAACTCCAAAAATCATCCATATCAATTACTTCAACACCTTCAAACTCTGCTAAATTCATATTTGACTCTTTAAATTTCATCAGCGATTTAACATCAATGCCATCTTCTTTATAAATCGCATAAGCTTTCCCATTATAAAATTCAGCAATTGATACAACTTTTATTTTTTCATCTTGAAGTGATTTACATGTAAAACTGCCCACATTGCCAAAACCTTGAACAGAAGCACTTGCTTCTTCAGCTTTTTTTCCAATTTTTTCTAAATAGCACTTGGCAATTTCTACGATACCAACCCCCGTTGCCTGAGTCCTGCCCAAAGAGCCACCTAGCAAAATAGGTTTGCCCGTAATAAAGCCAGGCTGCTGATAACCATTAATCCTTTCATATTCATCCAGCATCCAAGACATTATTTGAGCATTTGAGCCCACATCAGGAGCAGGAATATCAATATGATCCCCTAAATATTTATGAGTTTTTTCAATATAACCCCTTGCTAATTGTTCAAGTTCATTCGGCGATAATTCTAATGGGTTCACCGTAATACCGCCCTTGCCACCGCCATAAGGAATCCCAACAACCCCACACTTAAAAGTCATCAGAATTGAAAGAGCCTTCACTTCCTCTAAATTCACACTTTGATGAAAGCGAACCCCTCCTTTATAAGGTCCGACTGCATTATTATGCTGAGCTCGATAACCTTTAAATGTTTTAATAGTTCCATCATCCATCTTAACAGGAATACTCACCTCTAAAACTCTTTGAGGCTCTTTTAAAAGCTCGTAAACCTCCTTTGGTAACCCCAGCTTATCAACTGCAAATCTGATTTGAGTTTGAGCATTTTTTAATATTTCAGGCATATAAATCCTCCTCATTGATAATCTAAATCAAAATTATATTTATATCTTACATCAAAAACACAATAAAGAAAGCAAAATATTCAAATATAAATAAAATTAAACCCTACTGATAACAGTACTTTTCTTAAGCGAACTGCTATTCAAATGCTATTAATTTTGCATCTTTAACCTGTTTTAAAACTTTTAACTCTTCAATTAATTCACTCATACTTATGTTTATATCTGCAATATCTATTGACATTATTACATTTGCTAATTCGTTTATTGGCAATGACTGAGATATTGTAAGTATACTAATTTTATTATTTTTAAGAACATTCAGTACACTTGATAAACTTCCTGAACGATGAATCAAGTCCACACTTAAAATTGCTTTTCTTGTAATTTCGCTTTCTTCTGGCAAAAACACATAATCTTTATATTTATAGTAGGTGCTTCTTGAAATACCCATCGCTTTAACAGCTTCACTTATATTTGGGTATTTTTTTTCTTTTATCATTTGATTTACTTCTATTACTTTCATGAAGTAGTCAGGTAATACCTTTTTATGAATAATTAAATAATCTTTAGACATTTACAATTCCTCCACTTCAATTAATGTTTTATGGATTTTACAATCTATTAATTTCCAACTGTTTTTAGTTTTTGATACATCTATTTTCCTAGAAAAATTATCATCATTTGATATTGCTAAACAGGTCGGTCCTGATCCACTTATCATAAATGTGTAGGCTCCTTTATTTAGACACTGCTGTTTCAACAAGTCAAAATCTGGTATTAACATTTTTCTATATGGCTCATGAATTTTATCATTGTTTGATAATTTAAGAATATTATCATCTCCATCATTTAATGCTAAGCATAAACTGATAATGTTAGATAAATTAGAAACGGTATCTTCTTTTGAATATGAACAAGGTAAAACCGCTCTAGCAAGGCTAGTTGAAACTTCAAAGTCTGGAATTAATACCATAAATCTATATTTCTCATGCACATCTATTTTTTTGCAATAAGGAATATTATTGTCCATAAAACTGGCAGTTAATCCTCCAAAAATAGCAGGAGCAATATTATCTGGATGTCCTTCTATGGCTGTACATATTTGAAATATTTCCTGAATTGTCAGTTTATTATTATTTAAATGGTTCGCAGCTATTGCGCCAGCCACTATTAAAGAAGCACTAGATCCTAAACCTCTAGCTATTGGAATATTAGTTTCAATTTTTAAATGAATGTTTCTAAAAGTGTTTGATATCTCATTCACCTTATCAAAAGCTATCATAAAAAGATTATTTCTATTTTGATATTTTTTATCTACTCCTTCTATAAATAGTAAATCGCTTTCTTCTATGTAGAAAGTATTATAAATATTTAATGCCAAACCTAAAGTATCATAACCTACCCCAAGGTTTGCACTGGTTGCAGGAACTTTAATCTTAATCATTTAACTCTTTAATCCTTTCTATTACATAGTTTCTTCCTTCATCAATATTTATTGTCTTATCGTGTAAAATTTCTAATTTATATATTTCTTTTAAATTTGATGGAACTTCTTCTTTAGATAATTGTGCTAATTCTCCGATTGCTATTTTTTCATCTTTTACAAACTTATCAAAAATAGAACTTAACACACTGTTTGGAAATTTAAAAGGTGAAGCTGTCGCAAGGATGATATTTTTATAATTATCCATGTATTTATTACTTGCATGGTAGGCAATTGCAGTATGAGGATCGATTAATCTGTTGTCTTCATGAAATGCTCTGTACATAGCTTTGCTGCACTCAATTTCGCTTGCATATATCCCTACAAATGACTGTTGTAGTTTATTTAACATTTCTTTATCTATTTCATATCTTCCTTTTGTCTTTAAATCATCCATGTATTGCTTAATTTTTTTATCATCAAAATTACTTAACATGAATAATAATCTTTCTAAATTACTTGATATTAATATATCCATAGAAGGAGACATTGTATTATAAAATTTTCTATTTATATCATAAATACCAGTATTAATAAAATCGACTAAAACACTGTTTTTATTGGAAGCACATACCAGTTTATTTATTGGACAGCCGATTAATTTTGCGATATATCCTGCTAAGATATCTCCAAAGTTTCCTGTTGGTACAATAAAATTTACTTTCTCAGCAAATTTAATAGATTTATCTTTCACTAAACTGCTGTAGGCTTTAAAATAATAAACAACCTGTGGTATCAGTCTGCCTATATTGATTGAATTTGCACTTGATAATTGTACATTTTTATAAATTTCATGGATTTCACTGTCTTCATATATTGTTTTTACTAATTTTTGACAATCATCAAAATTGCCTGCAACTGATACAACATCAACATTGTTTCCTTTAGTGGTATTCATTTGTCTTTTTTGAATTTCGCTTACTCCATCTTTGGGATAAAATACTGTGATATAGGTATTTTTTACATCTTTAAAAGCTTCTAATGCAGCTTTGCCTGTATCTCCGCTTGTGGCAGTTAAGATGTATATTTTTTTGTTTTTATTGTAATCTTTATAAGCTGCACTCAATAAATGAGGGAGAATTGTTAAAGCCACATCTTTAAAAGCAGAAGTTGGTCCATGATAGAGTTCTAATAAAAAATCCTTTCCTATTTTAGTTACTGCAATAACATCATCTTTTTTAAATGAATTAGTATAGGCATTAGATACACATATTCTTATTTCTTCTTCAGTAAAATCATCAAAGATTTTTGAAAGTATATATGTTGCTAGTTGATGATAATTGAAATCTAAACATTTGTTTAAATCTATTTTTATATCATTTAATTCTCTAGGCGTATATAGACCACCATCTTTTGCCAGTCCTTGAATTATAGCCTCTTTAGAACAAACAACATTCTCTTTATTTCTTGTGCTTACAAATAAACGCATAAAATTCTCCTTGATTACATCTTGAAAGAATGATACTATGTTTCTAAGACAAAAACAAGTGTTTTTCTAGGAAGGACAGTTAAATTATGAAAATTGCGTTATTAGGACATGGAAATGTTGGCAGAGGGGTATCTTATATTATTGATAATGGTAAGACAAGTTTTATTAAACACTTAGAAATTAAAAAAATTCTGGTAAAAGATGAAAGTGAAGCTACTGATGAAAGAATGGTTTTTAATATTGATGATGCCTTAGATGATGATATTGATATTGTAGTTGAATGTTTAGGTGGATTAGACTTTCCTTTTGTCTGTATCTCCAAGGCATTAAATATGAAAAAACATGTGGTTACCAGCAATAAAAAAGTCATGGCAACTTATTATGATGAACTAGTTAACTTAGCCAAGAAAAATGGTGTAAACATTATTTTTGAAGGTAGTGTTGGTGGGGGAATTCCAGTAATGTCTAATATCAGACATACAAAAAGAGTTGATGAAATCAGTGCTTTTAGCGGAATTTTTAATGGAACTACCAACTTTATCTTAGATAAAATGACTAAAGAAGGAAAATGTTTCAATGATGTATTGACCAAAGCTCAAAAACTAGGCTATGCGGAAAGCGATCCTGGTGATGATATTGATGGTCATGACGTTAGATATAAATGCTGTTTAACTGGCAATATGGTTTGGGATACATCTTTAAACTTGGATGATATTACTACTTTTGGGGTAAGAACTGTTAATCAAAAAGATATTGATTTTGGCCAAAAACATCAATCAACACTAAAACTGATCGGTAGAGGCATAAAAACAGATGAAAATGTACAGGTTTTTGTTTTACCTGAGTATATTACCAATAATGATACTTTAGCTCACATCCCTTCTAATTTAAATTGTATTGTTTTTAAAAGTGAAAATTTAAATGTTACATCCTATATTGGACAAGGTGCAGGAACCTTCCCTACCGCTCATGCGGTAGTTCAAGATATTGTTTCTTTATTAAACAATGAAGACTTAACAATAGAAAATAATAATAAAATTGAAATCAATAATAAGAATTATAAAAGCAAGTTTTATGTAAGAACAGAAAACTTAGAATTTTTTAAAAATTACATTTATAAAAAAATTGATTCAGATGTAATTATCACTGAACCTATGGATTTATTTAAATTAAAAGATTTAATGGAAAAAACAGAGGATAAAAAGATGTTTGTGGCAGGAGTTTCGTTATGATTAAAGTAGTTAAATTTGGTGGAAGTTCAGTCGCCAGTGCGACTCAATTTAAAAAAGTTAAAAATATTATAGACAGTGATAAGGACAGAATTTTCATTGTCACAAGTGCTTGTGGCAAATCTGGTAATGAAGATCATAAAGTTACTGACTTGCTTTATTTGTGTCATGCCCATATAAAGTATGGGGTACCTTTTGATGATTTGTTTAACATGATTTATGACAAATATATGGGAATTAAAAAGGATCTTAATTTAGAAATAGATTTAGAAAAAGAATTTAAAATTATCAGAGATTTAATGGATAAAGACATTAGTCTTGATTATCTGGTTTCTAGAGGAGAATACTTAACTGCCAAGTGTTTAGCTGAATATTTAAACGGGCAGTTTATTGATGCCAGTGAAGTTATTGCGTTTAATTATAATGGCGAAATCAATTTTGAAAAAAGTGAACAAAATTTAATAAGCAAGATAAAAAATGGCAGAAGAATTGTAATTCCTGGATTTTATGGTGCTTTACCTAATGGTACAATAAAGGTTATGTCTAGGGGAGGCAGTGATATTAGCGGTTCAATTTTGGCTAATATTGTAAATGCGGATGTTTACGAAAATTGGACAGACGTTTCTGGTTTATTGATAGCTGATCCTAGAATTGTAAGCAATCCTAAGACTATTAATTACATTACTTATAGCGAACTTAGAGAGCTCAGTTATATGGGCGCTAATGTCCTTCATGATGATGCAATTTTTCCAGTAAGTCAAAAAAATATTCCAATTAACATTAGAAATACTAATAAACCAGAACATCCTGGCACCATGATTTTAAACGATTGCAGTAAACAGGATGCTATAGAGCCACCTCATTTTATCACTGGGATTTCTGGCAAGAAAAACTTTTCTGTAATTACTATCAACAAGTTTCAGATTTCTAATGAAGTTGGCGGTTTAAGAAAGGCTTTACAAGTATTTGAGGACTTTAAAGTTTCTATTGAGAGTGTTCCTTCAGGCGTTGATTCCTTTAGTATCGTGGTTGAAACTGAAGCAATCGAAAAAGTCGTTTATGAAATAATTGCCAAATTAAAAAAGGATTTGGACTGTGATAATATTACAGTTATTGATAAAATGGCTTTAATTGCGGTGGTCGGTAGAAGTATGAGAAACAAACCTGGAATGTCAGGACTCTTGTTTGGTGAACTTGGCGCAAACAATATTAATATTAGAATTATTAATCAAGCAGCTGATGAGATTGATATCATTATCGGTGTTGAAAATAAAGACTTTGAAAAAACAATTAGATGTATCTACGATAAATTTATTACAAGGAGTGACTCATTATGAAAATAGGTATTTTAGGGGCTACTGGGGCAGTTGGTCAGCAGATGATGCAGTGTTTAGTTGAACAAAACATTAAGGTTGATGAACTAAGGCTTATGGCTAGCCATAGAAGTGTTGGAAGAGAATTTGAGTTTAAAGGCGAAATTTTAAAAGTTATTGAAACTAAGGAAGATAGTTTTGAAGGATTAGATGTAGTATTAGGTGCGGCGGGGGCGAAATCTTCCAAATATTTTGCGCCTTTTATAAAAAAAGCAGGAGCTGTATTAATTGATAATAGTAGCGCTTTTAGATTGGATGATGATGTTCCTTTAGTTATTCCTGAAATTAATGGCGAAGATGCCAAAAAGCATAATGGAATTATTGCCAATCCCAATTGCAGTACCATTATTGCTTTTATGGCTTTATATGGCATTAATAAAAAATCCAAACTTACTAAGATAATTGCTAGCACCTATCAAGCTGTCAGTGGTGCTGGCATAGAGGGAATAAGTGAACTTGAAAAGCAGATTGAAGCGATTGCAAATGGTAAAGAAATAGAAAAAAATATCTTTACTCATCAAATTGCCTATAACTGTATTCCGGCAATTGGAACATTTCTAGCAGATGGTTACACCGATGAAGAAATGAAAATGCAAAATGAAGGAAGAAAAATTATGCATTTGCCTGCTTTGGATGTGACTTGTACTTGTGTTAGAGTCCCAATAATTAGAAGTCATAGTATTTCTATTAGTTTTGCTACTGAAAAAACATTAACGATCGAAGAAATCAGACAAGCTATTTCTAGCAGTAAAGGGGTTAAATTAATGGATGATGGTAAAAATAACATTTACCCTATGCCAATAAGTACCAGTGATAATGATATTATCGAAGTTGGTAGAATTAGAGAAGATAAAACCATAGGCGGTTATTCTTTATTCTGCAGTGGTGATCAAATTAGAAAGGGTGCTGCTAGTAATACCGTAGCTATAATTAAGTGTTTATAATTGCTAATTTTAATTATTTTTGTATTATCACACAATTTCACACCATGATTTGATATTTTTTCACATCTTTGTTAGTATTATAAACTTGCAAGTAGAAAATTACTTGTACATATATATCCTTTCTATTTCAAAAATATTTTATCCCCCCAGAAAATAAAGCAGGATTTCCTGCTTTATTTTTACATATTAAACAATTTAAAATATGGTACTATTGGAATCTCACTTATATAACTTTTCGCAAAAATTCTTTGTTGAGATACCTTACCAAAATGTCTTTCATTTAAAAGGTGTTTATTTGACATATATCTAACATATAAGGCTTTCTTAAGAATAAAAGCTCTGGCAATTGCTTTATCAATGTATGGTTTTCTTTCACCTGATTCTAAAGGCAAAATTGTTTCTATCGTTTCTTCAAAAATATCTTGACTAATTTTTATGCACTGTTCCTTCATCAAATCAACATCATTTATATATTTGTTATCTAACTTTCTTTGAATTGATACTGTTGCATGTTTTCCATTAAGCATTTCTTTGAACACTTCAATTACCTCATCTCTATTGTCTTGATTTAAATAAACTGCTATTAAATCATTTTTGTCATCTTCAAAATAGTTATCTACTTCAGTCAAACTAAAAAACATGCCTTTAGCTTCAATGTAACTATTGGTATTAATTACTAATGCCCTTTGAAGATCTTCGTTTTTCCAGTAAATAATGTAAGGAACTTTAAGGCTATTATCATCTATTTTTTTTGCATCTTTATAACCTATCTGTTTATTAGCAATTAAAGCCATATTAAATTTTAGGCCAAAATTTGTATAAACATACAGATTCTCGTTTTCTTCAAGCATCATTTCTAATAATTTTCGGTTTTTTTCATTAGCATAGATATTTAAATAATCTTTTAATTGACCATTAAAACTCACTAAAGAATCAAACTGACCATAACTAATCAAATAATCATAAATTGCCATTGTCTTATCTCCTGTTGCAAACATATCTTAATATAATTAATAAAAACTGTAAATGCTTACCTTTTTAGTTTAACAATTAATGTTTTTTTTGTATAATCATAATTGACTGAAGGTTATTAAAAAAGGAGAAATATTAGTGGATTATAAAAAGTTTTTTTTAAGCCATCAAATTGATTTAACTGAAACACAACTGCAGCAGTTAAATGAATATGCTGATTTATTAATCCAGTGGAATAAGAAGTTTAACTTAACAGCCATTACTGATAAAAAAGATATTTATGTTAAACATTTTTTAGATTGTCTATTACTAGGAAAATTGTTTAATCCCAACGATAATCTAATTGATGTTGGAACTGGAGCGGGATTTCCAGGACTAGTATTAAAAATATATAATCCTAATCTTGAAGTGTGTTTATTAGAACCAAACAATAAAAAAATCTCTTTCTTAAATGAAGTTATTTCAGCACTGAACCTAAAAAAAGTTTATGTTTCTAACCAAAGAGCAGAAGATTTTGCTAAAAAGAATTTTGAAACTTTTAAATTTTCTACTGCTAGAGCTGTTGCTTCTTTAGATATCTTATCTGAACTATGTTTACCACTAGTACAAGTAGGGGGGCACTTTTTGGCAATGAAAGGACCAAAAGGATATGAAGAATTAAAACAGGCTGAAAAGGCTATTGAAATTCTAGGAGCAGAAATAAACAAAATTAGTGAATTCGGTTTAGATGAAGATAATGTACGTTTAATTATTGATCTAAAAAAAATCAGAAACACCCCAAATCAATATCCAAGAAATTATGGACAAATTAAAAAGAAACCATTATAGGAGGAATTATGACACAATATCAACTTATTAACATTGATGAAATAAAACCCAATCAATATCAACCAAGAAGTAATTTTGATAATGAAACAATCGAAGAATTAGCTCTTTCAATTAAAGAACACGGATTAATTCAGCCAATCACTGTCAGAGAATCTTATACGGGTTATGAATTAATTGCTGGCGAAAGAAGATACAGAGCTTGTAAAAGTTTAGGTCATAAACAGATTAATGCTATTGTAATAAAAGCTAATGAAGTTCAGGCAGCCACTTTATCTTTGATAGAAAATATTCAAAGAGAAGATTTATCGCCAATTGAAGAAGCTAATGGTTACTTACAAATGATTCGCTTGACTGGTCTTACTCAACAACAGTTAGCTCATAAAATAGGCAAAAAGCAAACCACAATTTCCAATAAAATAAGGTTGTTGAATTTAAATAACGAAGTTCAGGATGCTATAAATGCTAAAGAAATTACTGAAAGACATGGTCGAGCAATGTTGTCGCTTAACGAGAAGCAACAAAAGGAAGTTCTTCAAACTATCTTGAATAAGGATTTAAATGTGAAAGAAACAGAAAGTTTTATTGAAACTAATTATGTTAAAGAAACTAAAAAGAAAAAAGGAAGCATTAAATGTTTTGGCATTTCTGCTCAATTAATTATCAATTCTTTTAGAGATACTTTTAAAAAAGCCAAAGCTTTTGATCGTAGCATTCAAATGGCTGAGCAAGATAATGATGAAGATTACATTATTACGATAACTATCAAAAAATAGTTTCTTTATGATAAAATGATTATTGAGGTATACATGTATGGGAAAAATTATTGCATTAGCCAACCAAAAAGGTGGCGTTGGAAAAACTACAACAAGCATCAACCTTTCTGCAGGTTTAGCATATTTAGGCAAAAAAGTTTTATTAGTGGATTTAGACCCGCAAGCTAACTCAACTCAAGGAGTTGGAGCTAGAAATTCTATAAAATATAGCACTTATGATTTGCTGCTTAAAGACGTTGAAACTGAAAAAGGAATTATTTCTCTTAAAATTCCACCAATTGATTTAATTCCTGCCACCATAGATTTAGCAGGAAGTGATATAGAAATGGCGAATTACCAAGAAGGTAGAGAAAGATTATTAAAAAATAAGCTGGAGCCTATTAGGCATAACTATGATTTTATAATCATTGACTGTCCACCTTCACTAGGATTATTAAATACCAATGCTTTAACTGCTGCTGATTCTGTAATTATCCCTGTACAATGCGAATACTATGCCTTAGAAGGATTAACTCAGCTTCTTTCAACAATTAGACTGGTTCAAAAACTTTACAACCCTCATTTGTATATTGAAGGTGTCTTATTGACTATGTTTGATGGAAGAACTAATTTATCTATTGAAGTTCAACAAGAAGTTAGAAAATATTTTAAAGAAAGAGTTTATCGTTCTTATATTCCTAGAAATGTTCGTTTATCAGAAGCTCCTTCTTATGGAAAGAGCATCTTTGAACATGATATTAAATCTGATGGAGCTAGAGCATATGCTGCTTTAGCTAAGGAAGTTATTACTAAAAACTCATAAGGAGGTAAAAGATGGCAAAGAAAAAAGAAAACAAAGAACGTTTAGGAACTGGTTTGGCTGCTATTTTTGGCGATGATGTTATATCAGTCATTGATGAGATACAAAACAGTGCTAGAGCTGATGAGTATGGTCGTAGAGCCAGTTTGAAATTAACTGATATTCGTTCTAATCCATATCAACCAAGAAAAGTTTTTGACCAGGAAAAATTGGAAGAACTTGCTCAATCAATTAGAGAAACTGGTGTTTTTACTCCTATCTTAGTAAGAGAGGCAACTGGAGGGTATGAATTAATTGCCGGAGAAAGAAGAGTTAAAGCTTCTGTTTTAGCTGGGAAAGAAGAAATACCAGCTATTATCATGGATTTCAATGATACTCAAATGATGGAAATTTCTTTATTAGAAAATATTCAAAGAGAAGACCTAAATGTACTAGAAGAAGCAAGTGGCTATAAAAAATTAATCAAAGCTCTTGGTTATACTCAGGAACAACTGGCTAATAGAATTGGCAAAAGTAGAGAGCATGTTTCTAATACTTTAAGATTATTAAAACTTCCTAAGGATGTTCAAAAATTAGTCGAAGAAAATAAATTATCAATGGGACATGTAAAATGTTTACTTACACTAGATGATAAAACCATTAGTGAAATCGCACATAAAGCTGTTAGCGAAGGATTATCAGTAAGACAGGTTGAGGCTTTAGCATCAGATAAAAAGGCTTCTAAACCTGTTAAAACAAAGGCAGATGACCCATATTTAGTAGATTTACAAAATTCTCTACAAAGAAAATTTGGTTCAAAAGTAAAAATTACCAAAAACTCAATTAACATCTTTTACCAAGATAAAGATGAGTTAAATAGACTGTTAGAATTGTTGGATATTATTGATTAACCCCTCATTGTTGAAGGGGTTTTTGTATATTAATATTATGTGTGGTAGATACTATTTTGATGAAAGCATCGATATTTCTAAAATCCTACAAATACTAGAAAAGAAATATAATCAAGATACTTTAGATTTATTATCAACTGGTGAGATCTTTCCTTCTAATATATCTTTGGTATTTGCTAATAATGATTATCAATTAATGAAGTGGGGTTATTCATTAAACAAGAGAAATTTAATTAATACTAGAATTGAAACCATAAGAGATACTAATATTTATAATAAAGACTATCAAGATCATAAATGTGTTATTATTGCCTCAGGGTTTTATGAATGGGATAAACATAAAAAAGACACTATCTTCATACCAATGAAGACATTATTTACTTCGCTGGCATCTATCAAATAGATAGTCCCATCTATAACTATTCCATCATTACCACTGAAGCAAGTTCAACTAGAAACATTCATAATCGTGTTCCTATTGTATTAAATAAAAATGAAGTTGATGATTATTTAAATGGTAAATACTCAATTGAGCAATTAATTGATTTACAGCCAGTATTCATTAGCGAAACTGATTATGAGATTCTCTCTCTTTTTTAAAAATATTCGATTCTTCAAATAATAAAGAGATAATTTTTTAAAACTATCTCTTTTATTTCATCTAATTAATGTTTTTTTATGTGCCTTTATCTTTTAAAAGCATTGAGTGATTATATATTTCATATAAAACAGCCATCAAAGAAATTGTTGCTGCTATCCAGCAATAGCTATTGGCAAATTCAGTATTTATTATAAATGGTATCCCAAAAAGGCCTACTGAAGTCATTTTATTTAACAGGCTGTGAGTTGAAGAAAGTTCTCCAAATTTGAAAGCAAAATACAAATAATCAAATAATCTCAGCATCACTACTACTGTTACCAAAATCCAAATCTTTTTTGAGAGCCTAGCCCATAAAAGAGGCATAAGTTTAATTATTGTTACTGTATAATATACAAAATCTGCTGCAGTATCCAACTTTGAACCTAATACACTTTCAGCATTTAATTTTCTAGCTAAATAACCATCTAGAATATCGCTAAAACCAGTAAAAGCATAAATGAAAAGAAAAACATCAGTATTTATATCTAATGGCAGTAAGATAATAGTTCCAATGATTCTTAAAATTGTAACAAAATTTGGAATGTGCCTTTTAATATTTTTCATACTAATATTATAGCAAATTAAACTGATTGTGCACGAAAAAACAAACCAAAAATTAAAGCAATTCTTTTTTAATATGACAAGATTTCGTAACCATCTTCAGTTACTAAAACCATATGTTCCCATTGAGCCGAAGGCCTTTTGTCTTTAGTGTAAGCAGTCCATCCATCGATTGTCGAAATTCTAATGGCACTTTTTTTCATATTAAGCATTGGTTCAATAGTAAAAATCATCCCTGGTGCTAATATCATACCACTATTCTTTTTCCCATAATGGAAAACAAATGGTTCTTCATGAAATTCTAAACCTATACCGTGTCCACCAAAATCTCTCACAACTTTGTAGCCATTTTTTAAAGCATGTCGTTCAATGTAATAACCAATATCTCCCAAGTAACCATAAGGTTTAACTTGTTCAAGTCCAATTTCTAAGCATTCTCTACAAACTCTAACAAGTCTTTCTTTTTCAGGAGTTGTTTGACCAATAATAAACATTCTACTAGCATCTGAATAATAACCGTTGTAGATTGTTGATACATCGACATTGACAATCATTCCTTCTTTTAAAACTGTATTTTTATTAGGAATTCCATGACAAACAACATCATCTATTGATACACAGACATGCTTTGGAAAGCCACCATATTTGTATGGTGCACAAACTGCTCCTTGTGATTCAGTGTATTCTTTAACCCAATTATTTATTTGTTCAGTTGTAATTCCTTCCTTTATTCTTTCAGCAACATAATCTAATACTGCTGTATTTATTTTGGCACTTTCTCTAATGCCTTGAATTTGTTCTTCTGTTTTAATTAGTTCATCTCTAGGTACATTTAAATGACCTTCTTCTCTGAGCTGCTGTAGTTTTTTTAAAACCTTTTCTCTATTCATTAGCAGGCTCCTCTATGTAGTAAGAACCATTAACTCCAAAAAGTGTAACTCCCCTTTTAATATTGCCAGTAATTAAGTTAGGTTCACCTTTTATAACTAAATCATCCACAATATAGACGCCTTTTGAAATTTTATAATCAGCCGCTGATGGAACAATTGTCGTCAAACCATTATAAGTTGGAATTGTTCCAGTAATTAATTGTCCATTAACATATGCTGTATATCCTTTTAGAATATCTGCTTCTGTCGCTGTTGCATTTGTGGTGTCGATATCTTTCATTGTTCCAGCAACTAATTGTCCACGAATATATGCTGTTTTTCCTTCTTTGATATCAGCTGCTGTTGCGGTACAACCAGTTGTCAACATATAACCATTTTGTTCATATGCTGTTTTAATATCTGCTGCCATTTTATTTTTAAAGACGAAAAATGAAATAGTTGCTCCAACAAGCACGCATATTAATCCTAAGGTAAAAGCATTTTTGAAATAGCTTGGTGTAACGTATTCGTATTCGTCATCAGCATCATAATATTCTTCGTATTCTTCGGTCTTTTCAGGTTCTATTTTTTCTTCTTTAGCCAAAGGTGCCATTTCTTCAACAACTTCTTCAGTTTTTTCTTCAATTGTTTTTTCTAATATTTCCTCATTTTCAGTTGAATATATTTGGACTCCAAACTTTTCTCTAACATCATCAATTTCTCTGGATTCTTCACTTAAAAGTACACGATAGTTTTTAGCCTCATCGTTTTCAACTTTTTTAGCAACATTTCTTCCTTTTTTAAAAAATCTCATATTGCTACCTCCTAATGTCCATCATAAGTTCCAACAATGTTGAAAATCATGACACCTTTTTTAATATTTTTAGGCAATAAGTTACTATCCCCTTTGACTATTAAGTCACTGCTCAAATACCCCCCACCTTCAAATGAAATTGGTCTACCAGTAGGAGAAATTGTTCTGCCAGAAATTTTAGGAAGTGTACCAACTACTAACTCTCCGTTAACATATGCTGTTTTACCTTGCAAAATTACATTTGAAGTAGCTGTTGCTCCACTGGTATCAAAAACAACCGCTGTACCATTTAAAAGTTCTCCATTAGAATAAGCTGTTTTACCAAGCGCAATATCTTCTGGAGTAGCTGTTGCATCAGTTGTTAAAACATATCCTTCATCAAGCATTTCATTTAAAACTGTTTTCTCTAAAATAATATGAGTCAAATAATAGCCACCACTTATTCCTAACAAAAGCGCTGAAACAGCAATAGTTATCATTCCAATAATAATCTTTTTATTCGCGAATTCTAAAGCATCCATAAATAACACTCTCCTTGCAGGTTTAATTATAATACAATTAGTTTAAAAAATGAATAAATCCCATTTAATCACATAATCACAAGAAAAACGGCTTTAAATAGCCGTTATTTTCATTAACCTAAAATTTTTGTGATTTAGCTAAATAATAGTTTTTATAATTTATATCATCTGTCACATCTTTAATAACATTGAAATATTCTGGAATAATTACTTCCTCATTTTCACTTGGAATTTGAACACTCAATAATGCTTTGGTTTTATCAAAGGCAAAGATATCCAACTTAAAGAAACGACTTTTTTCAATAAAACCATATCTTTCTTTATCCACGATATTTAATTGATGGTTAATTTCAACCGAATAATCTGTATATTGTTTTTCTGAGATAATCCTATCTCTTTTTATTCTAGTATTGGGAGTTAATTGAGTTGCTTCGGAATAATAGAAAATTGTATTGCCATCTTTTTCTCTTCTTCGAATTCTCTTTTCAATTCCTTCAGGTGATTTAAGATAATGTTGAAGAATATGAACATAAGAAACATTAGTTTCACTTTTAACTTTTTCAATTATTTCATCATTTATTTCTACTAAATATTTTTTAAATATTTCAATTGGTTTTTCATCACCTAAATAGGTGAAGACTGCTTGAATTGCTTTTCTAAGCTTTACTTCAAAATCAGTTTCATTAGTAATAACTACTCTGTTAGGATGAGCTGACCAACTTTTTAAAATTGTGTCATCAACTTTTCTAGCATCCTCAATAGATTCATATCTAGCTGCGTTATTAGAAAGAGTATAAGCTTCTTCAGCGCCTTTAGCACTAGTTACTAAATGCATTACTAAATCATATCTATCAAGTATCTGTTGTTCATTTAAATTAAATCCTTTTAATATTTCAGCAAACTCGTTTTCTGAAACATAACCTTTATTATCTAAAATACCTCTATCAATAAAGACTAATACTTTTTCTCCTTCAATTTCTTCAGCTGCTTGATTGCATAATTCTTCCTTTTTTAACTGTAAAGCAATGCAATACTTTTGAAATTGATACATTCCCATAGTTGCTGGTGAAATACCACCTGAGATTAAATCGGTAGCTGATTCATTGGCAATTATTACACGATAACCCCTTTCAGCAAAAACTTCTTCTGCTCTACTCATAAAAGTTGTTTTTCCACTACAAGGCCCACCTGTAAATACTATTCTCTTAATACTTTTCATCCGTTTTTCTCCTAACACTATCAATTTTATAACAAATCCCCATTATTTCAAGATAATCAGTCATCTGGATATTCATAGTAGTCTATTATCATTATATTTTTCTAATGCTCTTCACATATTATTTCTATCGCTTTTTCCATAACTTCTATTTTTGCATTTTGTGGATCTCCCCCATATTCACCATCTAAAGTCCATGGTACTTGTTCATCAAAAATAAATTCTATGTTATTAGTTTTAAATATTTTAACTAAATCATTATCCCCTTTACCAGAAACAAGATAGGTTGTTATATTGCTTAATTCAATCAAATCCTTTGGCGCTTTTACTAGTGTCACTTCAAAAAGACCATCATCTAATAATACATCTTGATTTGATAAATTATACAGACTTCCAACTGACAAAGTATTTGTTACCATACCAAAGATATATTCATCTTCAGAAATGCTATCATCTACTACTATTTTCACTTTGTAAGTTTTCATTGAAGTTAATGAATTTATTCCTTGCAAAAAATAAGCCACCTTGCCTAAAAGATTTTTCATTTCCTGAGTAGTAACATACGATACATCAGTAAACACCCCAAAAGCAGCCACATAAAGAAAATATTCATTATTAAATTTACCTATATCTATTTTCCTAGGTTTTCCTTTCATTGCTAATATTGCAGCCTTTTTCATATCTTTTGGCAAATCTAAGCTAGTCGCAAAGTCATTAACTGATCCTGCTGGAATATAACCTAAAGTTTTATTGTAGTTTGATTTTATCAATCCATTTATTACTTCATGTAAAGTGCCATCTCCACCAGAACAAATAATTTTGTCATATTTATTTGCTCGTTTTCTCACTATTTTATATGCTTCTTTAGCTTTTTGAGTAGCATGAACTGTCAATTTAACCTTTTTTTCACTACTAAAATAGTTGAGTATGCTCCACAAATTATTTTTGATTTGTAGTTGACCTGCAACGGGGTTATAAATAAATAATATTTTCATAATACTCTCCCTAGTTCTATTCTATTTCTTTTTTTTGCTTATTACAAACTTTATCTCGATATATGATAAAATGTAAGAGATAGCTATTAGGAGGAAAAGTTTTTTGAAAAATTCAACAATAAAAAATTTAAAGAAAATTATTATCTTTGTTGTTGTTCTGTTTATTGTCTGGGGAGTATTTTGGCTTCAAAACAATTTTGATAAGTTTTTTGAAAAACCTAATATTCCAAAACAAACTCAAACATCAATTGATGAAAACCAAAGTTATTTTGACAAAGAAAATGTCGCCCTTTATATTCACACTTATGGGCACTTACCAAATAACTATGTAACTAAAAAAGAAGCAACTGAAGCTGGTTGGAGTGGTGGTTCAATAGAAGAATATTTGCCTGGAAAAGCAATTGGGGGTGATGTTTTCTCTAATAGAGAAAAACTGCTTCCAATAAAAGATGGTCGTATCTATTATGAATGCGACATCGACACCAATGGTCAAAGTTCTCGAGGAGCAAAACGAATTGTTTTTTCCAACGATGGTCTAATTTATTATACCGATGACCATTATGAATCATTTGAATTATTATATGGAGAAGAATAACTATGAATATATATATATTAAATGGGAAAATGTTTACTACTAAAAAAGAAGCATATTCCTATCTAAAAAGGATTTTACCCTTACCTACTTACTTTTCAAATAATCTTGACAGTTTATATGATTGTTTAGTAGATTATCTTCAAAATGCTACTATCATTTTAATTAATCAAAAAGACCTTCTTGATAATTTGAATGACTACGGAAAAAATATCATTGATGTTTTTGAAGATGTGACTAAAAATGTTGAAAACTTTACCTTTATAAAACAATAAAACCAAGCGCTGCTTGGTTTTAGTCTTTTAAAGTTATTCTTCAAATAATTTTTTAAGATTTACATCAAATGGAGGATAAACAATTCCTTTCTCTGTAACAAATCCGGTTAATAGACTATGTTCAGTTACATCAAAAGCAGGATTGTAACACTTCACTTTTTTTGGAGCCATTGGTTGCTGATACCACTTTTCTGCTATCTCACTAGGGTCTCTTAATTCTATTTCGATATGATTGCCATCAGGACAATTCATATCAATTGTACTTGTTGGACCCAGTGAATAGATTGGTATCCCATAATGCTTGGCCAAAATAGCTAATGTGCTTGTGCCGATTTTATTGGCAAAATCTCCATTAGCTGCAATTCTATCACAACCAACAAAACAAACATTAATCCAGCCGTTTTTCATCACGATACTAGCCATACTATCACAAATTAATGTTACATCTACTCCTGCTTTTTGCAGTTCTAGAGTTGTAAGTCTTGCCCCCTGTAATAAAGGTCTAGTTTCATTAGCAAAAACTTTAAAATCATATCCTCTTTGTTTTCCCAAAATTAAAGGTCCAATAGCTGTTCCCCTACTAGTAGCCAACGGTCCAGTGTTACAAATAGTTAAAACTCCATCACCATCTTCAAGTAAAGTCAATCCATACTCACAGATTTTCAAACACATTTCTTTGTCTTCGCGATGAATTTCTTTAGCTTCTAAACCGACTAATCTTACTATTTCCTTAACATCTTTATCCTTATTTTCCAAAACCACTTTATCAATTCTATTTAAGGCCCATGGCAGGTTTACTGCTGTTGGCCTAGAAGAATTTAAATATTCTTTATCTTCGGTAAATTTTTGATAAAACTGTTCAAAAGGTAAATTGTCATATTGTTGAGTTAAAACATACATTGAATATCCCGCAAAAATTCCAATTGCTGGAGCTCCTCTAATCTGAAGTTTTTTTATCGCTTGATATAAATCTTCTAACTGATTTAAGTGTAAGTAAACTTCATCGTTTGGAAGTTGTACTTGGTCAATGATAATTATTTCTTTTTCATCTTCACTTAACTCAACATTTTCAAAAAAACTCCCTGGTTTTAAATCAATCATATTACTCCTTTTCAATCAATAACTTAATAGCTTCAATAGCTACTCTGATTGCCAAATCTGTGTCATGATGTTGAATATTTTCCAGATTGGCTTTAGCTCTTTCTTGGTTAGCAACAACTAGAAAACAAGACCCAACTTTTACTTTCAAATAATTAGCAACGATAAATAAGGCTGCCGATTCCATTTCTGAAGCAACAGCACCAAGTTTTAACCAAGCGTCCCACTTTCTTAATAGTTCTTGACCATTTGGCAAAGTTTCAGGACGATGTTGACCATAAAAAGAATCTTTACAATGAACTACACCTGCATGATAAGTAACACCTAAATTTTTACTAGCTTGAATTAAGGCATTTGTAATATCTAAATCAGCTACTGCTGGATATTCTATTGGTGCATATTCTTTAGTTGTTCCTTCTGATCTTATTGCTCCAGTTGCTACAACAACATCTCCACCCATAACATCAAGTTGCATACCGCCACAAGTACCAACTCTAATAAAAGTCTTAGCTCCACATTTTACCAACTCTTCTAAAGCAATTGAAGCACTAGGACCACCAATTCCAGTAGAAGTTACTGATACTTTTTTACCATTAATATAACCTGTGTAAGTAACATATTCTCTATTATCACCAACAAGTTTAGCATCATCAAAATATTTGGCTATTTTTTCACATCTTTTTGGATCACCAGGCAAAATTACATATTCTCCAACATCACCTAAACCTACGCCAATATGGTACTCTTTACCCGTTCCTTTTGCATAATTAGTCATAAGATTATCTCTCCTTTATATTTTTTTAGTACTTATTAATTATATCACATATTACAAAATGAGATATAATAAGTATATAGTTGATTAATATACAAATATCAATAGATAAGGAGGGCAAATTATGCATAATAATATTCTTTATCAAATGATTTTTAAAAGAAAATCATTTCACTTATTTAGATGCGAGACTTTTCCTATCAGCAAACAAGAAATTGATGATATTTACAATTTTTATAATTCACTAACCCCCTTAATGGAAAATATAAAAACAGAAATCAATATAATTGAATCTCATACTTCTGGTTGTAAAGTAGGAAATGAATACACTATCATGTTTTATAGTGAAACTAAAGATAATTATCTGACAAATATTGGATATCTTGGAGAAATGTTAGATTTATACCTTGTTTCAAAAAACATCGGAACTCTTTGGTATGGTTTGGGGAGAACCGGTGAAAAGAAATTGAATGATTTAGATTTTGTCATTATGATGGGCATTTCTAAAGTCAGTGATGACAGTTTTAGAAAAAATATTTTTAATGCCAACAGAAAGCCTTTAGAGCAAATTTGGACTGGTGAATATCTTCCAATTTCCAATGTTGTGAGGTTTGCTCCTAGTGCCTGTAATAATCAGCCTTGGACAGTAGAAAACATTGATAATTGTCTTAATGTCTACCGTAACCATAAAGGACGAGTGTTTGGAATTCTGCCTCCAAAATTTTCATTTTTCTTTACTAGAATTGATATGGGAATCTTTCTTGCCTTTATAGAAGTCTGTTTAATCCACGAAAAAATTTCCTTTGAAAAAGAAATCTTTGTTGATGAAGAAGTAGTTGATAGGGCATTACTTGCTAAATACTACCTAAAGTAAAGAGAGAATCAATTGATTCTCCCTAGCCTTTTTATTTTTTAAGTATTATTGTTTGATATGGATTTAAAATTATACTATCAACTTTTCCTTGATAGATATTTAAAGTATCTAAGTACACTTCACAACCTTTACAGTTGTAAGTATAATTATTAACCAAACCATTACCATGAATAACAACATAATGGTTGACGCCATCACTTAACTCATATCTAAATATCGCTCCATTTTGTTCTCTAACAACATCAATATAACTATTGTCTTGATGTAAATCGGTTACTTTTTGTTTGAATTCGATTAATTTTTGATAAACTTCAAAGACATCTAGATGTTTTACTTTTAAACGATAATCCAAACCATTAATCTCATCACTAGACATATACGAATTGAAGTCACCTTGTTTAGTTCTTAGCATCTCTTCTCCCGCCAACATAAATGTTGTGCCATTTGAAGTAAATACCACCGAATTGGCTAAGACACACATTTTTTTAATGACTTCTTCATCCTCAATTTTTGCTGCTTTACACCTATCATACAATGTGTAGTTATCATGACATGTTACATAATTAACTGTCTTATTACTATCACTTATGGTATATGTTGCACTATAAGTAATACCATTAATACCATTTTGAATTGCTTTTAAATCAATTTCAGTAAGCGTTTCACCTGTCACCCATCCTTTTTCATGAGCTCCTGATAAACCACCTTTAATTAAGGCATCGCGCATTTGATCGTTAAATTGTCCATATCCTACAAATGCGTTGGCATTAGCTTGTTTGGCTTGTTTGTCAGCTTCAAGAGGGGTGCTGCCACCTGTCCAAGGTTCACCATAAATAACGATGTAAGGATTTATCTTTTTAGCACTTTCAGCTACCATATTCATTGTTTCGATATCATGTAAGCCCATTAAGTCAAATCTAAATCCACCAAGTTTATACTCTTTAGTCCAGAAGTTAATACTATCAATAATAAACTTTCTCATCATCGCATTTTCACTAGCTGTCTCATTTCCACAACCTGAACCATTGGCCAGCGTTCCATTTTCATTATATCTAAAATAATAATTTGGCATTAATACATCAAAATTAGAGCCCATTGCACCAGCCACATGATTATAAACAACATCCATAATAACGCTTACCCCTATTTCATTGAAGGCTAATACCACTTTTTTAAACTCTCTAATTTTTGTGTAACCATCATATGGATTACTACTATACATACCTTCTAAAGCATTATAGTTTAATGGATTATATCCCCAGTTGAAGGTATATCTTGTTTCATCATTTGCTTGGTCATAAATAGGAATGAACTGAATAGCATTGATACCCAACTCTTTAAGATGATCAAAACCAGTAGACACTGTAACACCATTTTCAGTATATGATGTTCCAGTTTCGATAACTCCTAAATACTTTCTTCTATTTTCTTCTTTGCCCTGCCAAGAAGGATTAGAAGTCATATCAGCAATATGGGTTTCCCATACTGTTAATTGCTTTCTGTCAGTGCTTAAATATTTAACCTTATCCCATTCTTCTGGATTAGTTAATGAAAAATCAACAACCATTCCTCTTAAACCATTTATCCCTGTACTTCTTGTGTAAGGATCAACAATTTCTTTACCTTCAGGATAAAAACTATTGTAAACAACATAAGTATAGTATTTACCTTGATTATCTCCTGATAGAACATATTCAAAAACGCCTTTATCTTTTTTAATCATTTGATATTGTTGGTAATTATCATTGCCTATTTCCTTGGAAATAGAAGTTGGTGTACCACTTTCGTAAACTCTTAATTCGATATTAGTCGATACAGGTGACCACACTTTAAATATTGTTTCGTTTTTAGAATAAATAGCTCCTAATTGACCACCATAATAATATAAGTTATTAAACATCTCACTATCATATAAATTAGACATTGAAACATCTGCTTTTAATGTCTGTTTTGATTCTCTAAATAAAATTTCAACTTGATAATTTTTTGTAAAATCTGCCTTTTCTTCCATCTTGTGCGAAAAGAAACTCTTTCCAGCATTAGAGTTTTCTGCTACCAATGTACCATCACAATAAATCTTATATGTTTCAATTGGATTTGAACAAACAACATAAATTAACTCTTCATTATAGAAGGTTGAAATCTTAATTGAATCGGTAATAATTTTTTCAGGGGTTGTATACAAGTTGGGGTCATCTCCAGCTAAATAGATATGGTAAACATTATTTTCATCTTTTGTCAAAGTTGAAAAATCAATAAATCTATCCGCTTCAGTACCATCTTTAGTCCAAGAACCTTTTGTTTTTACAATGATACCTAATTTGTTTGATGATAATTCTCCAAAAAGAGAAAGTGGATAATGGGCAATTACTCCATAATCATCTTGATAATTAAAGTCATTTTCCTCATTATCGTCAACACCATCAGGATCCCACAACCAAAGTGTCCATTTTTCATATTTGTGATCATCCCTTTGATAATGGATTTGAATTGAATCTTCTTGCATTGTTTTTAATTCTGTTGGTAAATCAATATCTCTTTCTGGATATGCTGGTCCTTTAGGTCCACAACCAAAAAAAGAAAAAAATATAACCAAAACCATCAGCAAACCCAACATTTTTTTATATTTAGACATAATTCCTCCATAATTAATAATTTTTTACATTTTTATTATATTACATAATTACTTAATTATTCAAAAGAATCAATTTTATAGCTATTTTATAGATACTTCTTGATATGACAATAATAAATAGTATAATATAATGTTACCAACCCACACGATACTAGGAGGATTTAAATGTCTATCAACAAAGTTCTTTCATTTCTCAGAAAACAAGGCGTTTTAGCAATTTCAAACAACAAAAGAATCGACACAGAATTAGCCACATCGTATCTTGCAATTCTTTTTGAATCAGACAAATACTCTGACCAACATGTCAGCAACAAAGATTATTTTGCTAAATCAGTTAAAAATGCTTTTTTGTATTTTGACTGTAATGGCTTTGTATACAAGATTTATACTTCATTATGTTATTTCTTTGATGAATTGTTGAGTAAAGAAGATTATTATTTACTCGCAGACAAGCTCGTTCATAAAATTAATGGTACTAGACATTTATCTAAATACATTAATATGATAGCTTTCGCAAAAAACTGTAAACTTGATTTTGACCCATCATTAATTGAGTTTAAAAAAACAGAAGGAATGATTTTAAAAGATGAAAAATCATTTTTATCTGCTCTAAAAAGAGATTTCCATTTCAAAAGAATTGTTTTATGTTATGACCAACTACCTGGTTTATTTATCTTTGATACTTCAAAAACATTTTTAGATTTAGATAAAGACATCTATGTTTATTTCTTTGATGTTAAAGGTGAAACATACCAATTTGATGATGAAGGTGTTCAAATCAATAAAAGAAAGAAAACTATTACTGTTTCTTTGCCGATGAGATCTAATGTTCTCATAAGCAATAGTCCAATCGTTAGAAGAGTTGTACAAACACTTGATGATAAAACTAGAGAACTTGAAAAAGCAAAAGCGCAAAAAAATAAAACTGATAAAGAGCACAATTTATTTAATGTTAAAAAACAAGAAACTACTAGTCAAACCCAAGCTAAACAAGCAATTAAGAAAGAGCAAACAGCAATTAAAAAAGAGCAAAAATCTCAAGAAGATATTAAAAGAAAAATATTTACTTCTAAAGAAATTAGAGCTAATAATAAGCTTTTAGCTATTGAAAAAGAAGGTTTAAAAAAGGCAATCACTTCCATTTACTCTGGAAAATTCTTCTTCTATCCTGCAATAAGTGCTGGAAGATATAAATTATCCAATGATCATTTAAAAACTTTAGATTTAACTTATGGTTTCTTTATGAAAGGATTTAAGTTACAAACCTATGAACTATTAAATGATAAAGTAAAGATATTAGGCAAATTAGCTGATGGAACTATTGCCTATGAAGTAAAACAAGATTGTCACGTTGTTGTTTTCGCAAGGAAAAATCCAAAAGTTAGAGTAAGGAAAAAAGTCGTTAATTAATACTGAAGGCTCTTTTTAAAAATAATTGTGACTATATACTTTATTCCAATACTAAAAAATAAAAACAGAATTATATCTAGAATTTAAACAATTCTTGTTAAATAAAAATAGTTTAAGTTTTAGATTGAAAAAACGCACTTGTTGGTGCGTTTATTTTTCTTTGGTGGAGACAAGAGATGTATTTTTAGTCGATTTATAATTGTTATTTACAGTATTTTATAGGTGTTTATAGATGTTTTTGGTACATTGATTTTTAAAATCGTACCCAATTCGTACCTGAAAACAAGAAAACCACAACCAATAGATAAATCTTTTGGCTATATGGAATTTGAAGCACAGAAAGAGGCAATGTATGGAATATTATACATGCGAGAACACGGAGTTGACTTATATAAAACTATTATTAAAACTGACTATATAGATGATATGGGAACTTACTATTTTGGTAGAGGAATTATTACTCTACGAAGGGATTTACCAGCTGAAGAAGTATTTAAAACCATTGTCCATGAATTATTTCATGCATTAGATGATCAATATGGAATTATATCAGATGAAATAATTGATGATGCTAAAATACTTCTTGGTTATGATGGCAAGAAGAATGAAAAGAAATTTGAAAAAATGCTTTTATCATTTATGTTAAAAGATGATGCCAAAGATAACAAAGAAATATTTGCATATTCGATGGAGAATTATGTCGTGAATGATTTAAAAAAAGAAGCCAAAAAGTTTATAATTAAGGTAGCAGAATTTACTGAATATGAAAGGAATAATAAAAAATGAGAAAGAGAGTAAATCCTAAACTTGAACAGGAAGCCACAATACTTTTTGATAAATATTACGAAGAATATGGAGAATGTATTCCAGATATGCAAGCACAGTTGGATTATTACATCAAGCATGGTTCTAAAGAGTTGGTGGATGACTTTGTTAGAACGATTAAAGTTAAAAATCAACTAGGCTACAATCTTGATGTAACCTATAATGGTAAAAAACTATAAACCAGGACAACTAATCCTGGTTTTATTATGGAGGTAACATATGAAAGAAACACTAACCGCAGAAATCAAAGCTACTGGACTGGATAAAATCAAAGAAAACATCGAAGAGATTAACGAGTTATTAAAAGAGACTAATAAGTTACTGAATATTCGTATCTAAATCGTACCTAAAACCCCATAAAATTAAAAAAAGCCTTTATTTATAAGGCTTTTTCACTCACTGGTGGAGGCGAGGGGAGTCGAACCCCTGTCCAAAACGAGTCCCACATTCGAATGTCTACAGTTTAGTCCATTATAAGTTACAAGCAGTTAGTAATGGACGACTAAGCTTACTTGTTTCCTCAATTAAATTTCGGTTTCAATTATTGAGAATCTTATCAACCTATCCAGTGTGTGTCACACCAAGCCCTAGCCCAATGGAGTAACTAAGGTTGATGGCTGCAAGCCCTTAGTGGCTAATTAAGCAGCAAATACTAATTGACGATTGTCAGTTATATTTAGTTTTTGTTTGTAGGTAAACAACACCACTGCAACTCGAATCCAACCGCGCCCTGTCGAAAACCAGAACGCCCCCAAATGGAATATAATTCTAAATCAATTATACACCATTGTCAAATAAAAATTAAGTTACCAATTAACCGCAATATCTAATGCTGTTGGATTAACTTGAACAAATCCTCCAGTATCACAAACAATTCCTATTCCTAAAGAACATTCTACTAGCGAGCCCCTTGGATGTAATTCTAAATTTGCAGCTACCATAACATAATCTCCAAGCATTTTAACCCCGTCATCTCTAATCCAATATTTGTCGGTATTACCCATTCTTCTCATAATTGCCAGTACACCATCCATATTTAAGTTATAGTAGGTTTCTCTACCATTTGGTCCAATGATAGTTCCCAAATAAGCATTAAGTACTTTCCCTTTCCAATTGTGGTTGTAGGTAGCATCTTGTACAGTTTTAAAAACTTGTTTATCAGTGGTAATACAATTTTTATTAACATAGTACTCTTTCCCTTGATAGTTAACTTTCCAATAAATAAAATCATTTTCACCTACTAAAGTTACTTCTTCATATTTGGGTAATTCCAACAATATTTCACTATAGGAAAAAGGCTGACTTAACAAGACTGTTCTTTCTATTAAAAATGCTTTTTTATTTACTAAATTAAATTCTTTTTCAAAATATATTATTCTATCAGAAATACTTTGTTTAGTTATATCGAGTATTTCTATACCATTTTCATTAACAACTGCTGTATGTTTTAACTCAAGTTTATTCGAAAAACTAAAAAACAAACCTACCATCATAACAATTACTAACAACAATGTCTTTAAATTTATCTCTATAATCAAATCTATCACTCTTTCTTATATAGACCAGTTCATTATAGCATGATTATTTTATTAGCCATTATTCTAAAATCTTTCTAGCAACATGCACTCCGCTAGCGGAAGCATGGGAAAGAGAATGGGTAATACCACTGCCATCTCCAATAATATATAAGTTTTTATATTTAGACTGTAAGTTTTCATCCACACTTACTTCTAAATTATAAAACTTAACTTCCACGCCATATAATAAAGTATCATCATTAGCCATGCCTGGAGCAATTTTATCTAGAGCATAAATCATTTCGATAATCCCATCTAAAATTCTTTTTGGTAAAACTAAGCTCAAATCGCCAGGAGTCGCATTTAATGTTGGGGTCACAAAAGACTGCTCCATTCTGCTTTCTGTTGATCTTCTTCCTCTGATTAAATCTCCAAATCTTTGAACCAAAACCCCTCCCCCTAACATATTTGATAATCTTGCGATACTTTCTCCATAACCATTTGAGTCTTTAAATGGTTCAGAAAAACGTTTAGCTACTAGCAGAGCAAAATTTGTATTATTTGTATGTTTTCTTTCATCCCCATAACTGTGACCATTAACTGTGATAATTCCATTAGTATTTTCATTTACCACTACCCCTTTTGGATTCATACAGAAGGTTCTGACCATGTCTCCATATTTTTTGGTACGATATACTATTTTACTTTCATATAATTCATCAGTAATATGTGAAAATACTTCAGCTGGTATTTCAACTCTTACTCCTATATCAACTCTATTACTTTTTGTTGGTATATTTAACTTTTGGCAAACTTCTTCCATCCATTTGCTTCCAACTCTTCCTACTGACATAACACAATATTTACAATCATAGAAATCATTTTTACAAATGACTCTATAACCATCTTCAATAACTTCTAATTTTAAAACTGGTTGATTGAAATAAAAAGTTACTTTATCTTTAAGTTCCTTATATAAGTTCTCTAAAACAATATAATTTATATCCGTTCCTAAATGTCTAACTGATGCATCTAGTAAATGTAAATCATTTTGCATACAAATTTTTTTGAATTTTGTTCCAGCAGTTGAATATAGTTTTGTGTTTTCTCCTCCATAATTCATATTAATTTCATCTACATATTTCATCAATTCTAAAGCTCTTTTTTTGCCAATATATTCATATAATGTTCCACCAAAATCATTGGTAATATTGTATTTCCCATCTGAAAAAGCCCCTGCTCCTCCAAACCCTGACATGATTGAACAGTTTTTGCAATTAATACAACTCTTTATTTTTTCTCCATCAATTGGACATTTTCTTTTATCTAAGGTATTTCCAGCTTCAAAAACAGCTACTTTCAAATCTGGATTCTTTTTTGTTAATTCAAAAGCTGAAAAGATGCCTCCTGGTCCAGCTCCGATAATAATTACATCGTACTTCATAAAAACCTCCGACTTTTCATCTGTTAGCATATTAATTATAACATTTATCCTTTTACTTCGCTTCAAAAGAAAAAGTAGGTTAACCTACTTTAATCTAAAAATTCTTTTCGATAATTTAGCTTAAAGGCCTCAGCCAATTTTTTTAGATTTTCATCTGTAATGGTATTTATTCTTTCTAAATGGGAAGTCATCATATAAATTCTAGCGGCTTTTTCTACAGTTTCTATTAAACCAAAAGCTTCATCCAAATCTTTTCCAACTCCATAAATGCCATGATGAGCCCAAATGACAATACGATAGTGTTCCATCTTTTTAGCTGTTGCTTGACCAATTTCATTTGTTCCACAAACCATCCATGGTAGTACTCCCACTCCTTCTGAAAAAACAATAATACATTCAGTTTCAAACTGCCATAATGTTTTTGTAAATACTTTATCATCTAATGGCAAAACATAAGTTAAAGCTAAGATGTTATCAGGATGGCAATGAATCACAACTCTATTAGTTGGGTCAATTTTTAATCTGGTGATATGAGTCATCAAATGAGCTGGAAGTTCGCTAGTAAACTTACCTCCATCATTATAGCCCCACAATAATTGAGCTGTGGTTCCATCTTCTTTTATTCTGATAATCCCTAAATTATCTTCTGGATTTTTTTCAACATTTTTAAAATATTTACCTGTTCCTGTAACAATAAAATATTTACCAACTAAATCAGTAGCATCAAAACCTGTTGGTATTTCTCTAATTACTTTTGTTAAATCTAAATATTCAACCAGTTGTTTTTCTTCTAACATATATGAGATGTTTCCACCATTTCTTTCATCCCAGCCTAATCGGTACATATTTGAACACATTTGAGATAACTCGACTACAAATGGTGCTTTTAAAATATTTTTCATATTTATCTTCTCCAATTATCAATTATTTTCCAGTGGAACCAAATCCACCTTCTCCTCTTTCAGTCTCATTTAAATTTTCAACTTCTTCAAATTCAATTGATAAATAAGGCAAAACTATTAATTGAGCAATACGATCTCCCTTACTAATAAACTGATGTCTTTCCGAATCATTATGAAGTAAAACGATAATTTCTCCTCGATAATCAGAGTCAATAACTCCAACACAGTTTGCTGGTCTAACTCTTTTTTTGCTGGCTAAACCGCTTCTAGCAAATATTCCACCAAAATAACCTTCAGGAATTTCAATTGCTAAACCTGTTGATACTTTAGTAGTGTTATGAGGAAAAATAACCTCATCTTTAGTAGCATACAAATCATAACCCGCTGCATAATCACTTCCCTTAGTAGGAATTATTGCATCTTCATTAACCTTTTTAATATTAATTTTCATTTTTTACCTCCAACTGAATATCTGCTTATAACATCTATTATAACCTATTAGGAAGCAATAAAATAATTCATTTCTTCATATTAATATAACAAATGATTCCCAAATAAAAAATTCCCTCCTTTTAAATTAACTTAATCAATTTTCAAAATAGGGAATTATATTTAATTAAAATGTTATTGTGATTGTTGTGCCTTTACCAACTTTGCTATCAATTTTGATTTTTCCTCCGTGATAAGCTACAGCATTTTTGACTATTGAAAGCCCTAAACCTGTTCCTCCAGTTTCTTTAGAGTGACTTTTATCAACTCGATAGAAACGCTCGAAAACACGTGACTGATGCTCGCTAGCAATGCCAATCCCATTATCCTTTACTTCAAGAATAATGTTTCCGCCTTTATTTTTTAGTTTAACATTTACTTTGCCACCCTTTTTACTATAGCGAATAGCATTGTCACAAAGATTATAAACAATCTCATAAAGATATCTTTTAATACCTTTAATTTCACAAGATTCTCCCTCAACTTCAATTTCCACTTCTTTTTGTTGAGCTAATAAAGTTAATGCCTCAACAACCTCTTTAGTAATCTTATAAAGGTCAACCGTCTCTTTATTAAGTTCACTGTTTTCATCTAATTGAGAAAGATCAATAATATCATTTATCAAAGACACTAGCCTAGTGGCTTCTTTTTTTATATTATCAATAAATTTCTTTGTATCTTCTGGTTTTACTAAATCATTTTCCAAAAGCTCTGCACTTCCTATTATTGATTGCAGTGGAGTTTTAAGTTCGTGAGAAACATTGGCTGTAAACTCTTTACGGTTACGTTCAGCAAATGCTTTTTCAGTTATATCAAAAGATAAAATAACCACACCTTCCGTATTTCCTTCCGATTCAATACGATTAATAATAAATTGATATTCAATACCATCTCTTTCTTCACGCAATTCACTATGTTTGCCTTCCATAGCTTTTTTAATGGCCTTACTCATATCTATACTTCTATCAACTGTCAAAAAATCACGGCCAATAAAAGAATCATCTACACCAAACAATTTTTTGGCAGCATCATTAATACTGACTACTACACCATTTTTATTAAGTAAAACAAGCCCTTCATTCATAGCATTTGTAATCTGTTCAAACTCATCAGACTTTTGCTTTAGTTCTTGTATTTGATTATTAATTTTTCTATTCTGTCTTCTTATCTTATTTAACATTGGTGCAAGTTCTTCATAAGTATCGTTTTCTAAAAGATTTTCCACATCTAATTCATTAAGTGGTTTAACAATATTTTTTGCCATTTTATTGGCCATTACTAAAGCTAGCACCAAAGCTATAATAACAATTACAAAAATTGCTGGTGTCATGATGACAAGCAAAGCTGTAACTGTCAATTGATTTATAGCAATACGAAGCACATTACCATTTTCGAGCAATACTGCTTCATAAAATGTTTTTTTGCCAAGTGTTTCAGAATATCTTGCGCTACTTCCTTTTCCAGTTTTTAATGCTTGATCTATTTCTTTGCGGTCTAAGTGATTTTCCATTTCATTTGCCTTGGCTTTTGAATCATATAAAACTACACCATCATGGGCAACTAAAGTCAAACGAAAAATTGAGGATTTAAAACTATCAAAATATTCCTCTCCATATTTTTCTACATTAACTGCAACAATAGATAATTCTTCTTTTAATCTGGTTACTTGTGATTTATTAAAATAATTATATAAAAAACTGCTGGCGACAAAAAGGCTTGTTATCAACACAACCATTGAACTCAAGATTATGGAACGAAATATTTTTTTTGTCATTTTTTTCCCTCCAATCGATAACCAACACCGATTATTGTTTCAATGCGAGATCCTTGCTCTTTCAACTTTTGTCGAAGATTTTTAATGTGCATGTCAACTGTTCTTGACTCGCCAAGATAATCAATCCCCCACACTTCCGAAAGTAATTTTTCACGAGAAAAAACAATCCCAGGATTTGACATAAATAATTTAAGCAGTTCATACTCCTTATAAGTAAGTTCTACTTTTTCTTTAGCTACTGTCACAAGATGTTCTTTATCATTGAGCATAATTTCTCCAACATACAGAATTTCTTCTTTATCAATCGGTTGATAACGCCTCAACACAGCTTTAATTCGCGATACCATTTCCATAACACCAAAAGGCTTGACAAGATAATCATCTGCACCCATATCAAGACCAAGAATTTTATCCATTTCTTCCCCTTTGGCTGTTGCCATAATAACTGGGATTTCTCTAGTTTCAGGATTTCTTCTAATTTCTTTTAATACTTCAATCCCATCTTTTCCAGGCAACATTATATCTAACACGATTAAATCAGGTTTTTCAGTTTTTAAAGCTTCAAGCATTGAAATGCCATCAGCAAATCCTCTGGCTTCAAAACCAGTTTGTGTCAGGGTATAAACTTCTATTTCACGAATAGTATTGTCATCATCAACACACCAAATCATTTTATTCTCCTTGTAAATGAATACCAGTTACTGAAAATATTACCCACTCTGCAATATTAGTTGCATGGTCTCCAATACGCTCAAAGTATTTAGCTATCATTAATAAATCTAAAGCATATTCCCCATCAGCAATATTTTCAGAAATCATCTTAATAAGTCTCTCTTTTACACGAACGAAGGCTTCATCTACCAAATCATCGTGCTTTAAAACTGCTTTCGCTAACTCAAGATCTTCGTTGACATAAGCATCAATACTTTCGGTAACCATTTTAATTGTTGCTTCTGCCATTAAACTAATGTAAATACATTCGTCTCCTACTCTACCATCAAGAGAAGCAACAATTTCTGCAATATCTTCTGCTTGGTCACCAATTCTTTCCATGTCAGTAATCATTTTAAGAGCTGCTGAAATAACACGAAGGTCTTTAGCTACAGGTTGTTGTTGAAGCAACAATTTCAAACAAATAGATTCGATTTCTCTTTCAAGATCATCTATTTTTCGACCTTCATCTTTTGCTTTACGGGCATCCTCGAGATTGCCTTCAAATAATGCATTGGTAGAAAGTGCAATCATGTTTTCACATTCTGCACCCATTTCAATCATCTTTCTTCTTAGATGGTTGAGTTGTTCATCAAATCTGCTCCTCATTATTATCACCCAAACCTTCCTGTAATATAATCTTCAGTACGTTTATCTTGTGGATTTGAGAACATTTTTTCAGTTTCTCCAAACTCTATTAAATCTCCCAAAAGGAAGAATGCTGTATAGTCAGAAATACGTACTGCTTGTTGCATATTATGAGTTACTATAATTATAGTATATTTTTCTTTTAACTCCATAATTAAATCTTCAATTCTAGAAGTAGAAATAGGGTCAAGAGCTGATGTAGGCTCATCCATCAATAAAACTTTTGGTTCAACAGCAAGTGCACGAGCAATACAAAGACGCTGCTGTTGACCTCCTGATAGTCCTAAAGCACTCTTTCTAAGTCTATCTTTTACTTCATCCCAAATAGCTGCATCACGCAATGCTTTCTCGACAATTTCATCAAGTTTTGCTTTATTTGTAATGCCATGGGTCCTTGGCCCATAAGCAACATTGTCATAAATACTCATTGGAAATGGATTAGGTTTTTGAAACACCATTCCAACTTCACGACGAAGTTCATTAACATCCACACTTTTATCATAAATATTTTGATCATCATAAAAAACTTCTCCAGTTATTTTTACAATCGGAATAAGATCGTTCATACGATTAAGTGTTTTCAAAAATGTAGATTTTCCACATCCTGAAGGCCCAATTAAAGCTGTGATGCTTTTTTCAGGAATATCAACAGATATATTTTTTAAAGCTTGATTATCACCATACCAAAGGCTTAAATCTTTAGTTTCAATTATTTTACTCATACATTTCTCCTTTTAGCAAAGTATTTGCCCACTAGTGTTGTAGACATATTTATTAATAAAGTTAATATCATCAAAATAGCAGCAATTGCAAAGGCAACGGCAAATTCGCCTTCCTCTTTTGCATAGACATAAAGGGCAACAGTTAAAGTTGCTCCAGGACTTCTTAATCCTTTAAAAAATCCATTAATCGCATGAGCAAAACCTGCTGTAAATAATAAGGCTGCTGATTCACCAATTATTCTTCCAATTGAAAGAATACAACCAGTAATTACTCCATCAACACATCCTGGTAAAACTACTGTTCTAATCACACGCCATTTCCCTGCACCCAAGCCAAAGGCACCTTCACGATAACTCTGAGGTACAGTTTTAAGACTTTCTTGGGTTGTACGCATTACTGTTGGCAAATTCATTATAACAAGTGTTAAAGCACCTGCAAGTATACTAGTACCGAAATTATTAGAAAACAGTAACATTCCCACTAAACCATAGATAATTGAAGGAATACCCGAAAGAGTTTCCGCAGCATACTCAATGATTTCAACTATTTTTTTGTTTTGAGCATATTCTGTTAAGTATATTGCTGCTCCTACACCAAGAGGTAAAACTACTAATAGTGTTGCAATTACTATATAAATTGTATTTAAAATATCCGGCAAAATACCAATTCTATTAGCTAAATAACTTGGTTTAGTTGAAAGAAGTTCCCAAGTTACATTTGGTATTCCTTTTATTAAAACATAGCCAAATAGGAATAAAACTAGAGCTGCTGTTAATCCAGTGCAAAGATACATTAATCCTTGCATTAAACCGATATATATTTTTCTTTTTGTACTCATATTCTATTTCTCCTTATCTCGCTTCAAGAAGAAATTGAGCGCCGCATTAATTAACATAATAAACATATAAAGTACCAGTGCTATTGAAAAAAGGGCATTTCTTTGCAAGCTGCCTGGACTTGAATAAGCCATTTCACTTGCTACAGCTGTTGTGAGGAAACGAACACTTTGGAAAAGTGATGGCATATTTGCCACATTTCCCGCTACCATCATAACAGCCATTGCTTCACCAATGGCACGACCAACACCCAAGACAACTGCAGCAGCGATACCACTTTTTGCAGACGGTACTGAGACTTTAAAAAATGTTTCAATAGGCGAGGCACCAAGAGCATAAGAAGCATCTTCATATTCTATTGGGACAGCATCTAGTGAAGTGATAGATACTTTTATGATATTTGGAAGTATCATTATTGCTAAAACTATAATTGCTGCAAGCAAACTAGCGCCATCTGGAACCTTAAATATTTTACGAATTGCTGGAACTAAAACAAGCATCCCAACAAGACCATAAACGACCGAAGGTATTCCAGCTAACAAATTAACAGCTGATTCCATTACAGCTCTAACTTTGCTATTTGCGATTTTTGAAAGATAAACCGCTGTAAAAAAACCTATTGGAACCCCTATTATAATTGCTCCTGCAGTCCCATAGATACTTGTCAAGATAAATGGCAATATCCCAAATTTGGGATCAGCAGCTGTAGAAGCCCACTTTTTACCAAATAAGAAATTAACTAAACCAATTTCTTTAATTGCTGGAAGCCCTGAAATAATAAGATAAACCGTAATAATCACAACACAACCTACTGTTATTAAACCTAAAAGTAGAAATATGCCATGTACGATATCTTCAAATATTTTATTTTTCTTCATAATCCACCCTCAATATAATAATACAATAAACGACGATACAAAAGTACCGTCGCCTGAAAAAATTTTAGTTATTAAGTGTTTTTACACCTTTATTAATTTTCTTAGTTAGCAGGAACTACACCTGTACCACTGATAATATCGCGAACCTTTTCAGAAGTCATGTAATCGAAGAACTTCTGAGCGCTTTCTGAAAGTTTTACATCTTTTTTAGTTACTAGAACAAACGGACGTTGTACTACATAACTACCATTTTTAATGTTTTCTTCAGATGCTTTTACACCACCTACTGTAAGAGCTTTTACACTTTCCTTAACAGAAGCAAGTGAAGCATATCCAATAGCAGCTGAGTTGCTTCCAACAGTAGTGATAACATCACCAGTAGAAGTTAATTCTTGACGATATAAACATTTGTCTTTTGTCTTAGTAATATCTTCAAAACCATCTCTAGTTCCACTACCTGCTTCACGACCGATTACTACGATTTCTGCATCATCTCCACCGACTTCCTTCCAGTTAGTGATTTCACCAGTGTAAATTTTTGCAATTGTTTCTAAATCTAAATCATTAATAGGATTTTCTGGATTTACAATAATCGCAATACCATCATAAGCTAAGACTGTTCCAACAAGTCCTTTATCTTTTTCTTCTTGTTTTAAACCACGGCTAGCAAGACCGATGTCACATCTTCCTTCTAAAACCGCTGCAATGCCGGCACCTGAACCAGTAGCATTGTAGGTTACAGTTATACCCGTTTCTAATTCAAAAGCTTCACCTAAAGCACCAATTACTTTACTCATAGATGTTGAACCATCTGTTGCAACTGTGCCTTTTTCTTCTTCTCCGTTTGGCTTATTACATCCAGCTAAAACTGATAGAAGTAGAAGCATTACTGTCAATAATCTAATAATTTTTTTCATTTTAGTCTCCTTTTGTTTCTTTTTCCCTTTTTATAGAGTAACGTAGTTTTCACTACAACTCGATTATACTTTGACACAGTAAAATCTATATATGCGCCAATGTAAAATCCATGTAAAATACTTTTACAAGAAAATTACAAATAATATACTTAATGTTAATCAGTATAAAAATTTGATTTTTGCTTTATTGATTAATTTTATCAATTAAAAAAAGCAACATCAATGTTACTTTTTTCACAATTGTTGCTTTAATTCTAGATTTTAAAAGTTAGATTATAACCAAGCATTGTAGTTATTGTATGTGAACAATATCCCTTTTTGCTTAGTCATTAATTATTCCTTTAGTTTTTTCAATCGTGATTGTTTTTCAATTTATATCCATTTGAAAAACTCATCTACGATTTCTACATAATCACCAGCACAGATCAAATGATGGTTTCCAATTGTTTCTGTAAAGAAGTACTCAATTGTTTCATCATCAATTAAAATTTTTATTTGACTTCGACACAAATCGTTTTTTGTTAAGTTTTCTGTTAGTTTTGCTGATGAAACAAAGTAATTATCTAATAATCCAGTACATTTAAACAAGGTAACATCCCCTATTGGTATTTTCCCCCTTAAGGCTACTCCAAGTCCTGATTCATAATGTGTCATTAATGAAAACTCATTGACCATGCTAACTGGTAAAGTACAGTGTGCAAGTACCATTTCGTTTGTTTCAGGATTGATTACTGAAGGATTAGCTTGAAATATTGGTTTTTCTGTCAATTCACCTAACACTGCCATTGAAACAAGAGAAGGCACATCTCCTTCACAAGAAGCATAAATACCTTCAGAATTCAATATTGCCAAAGCAACACAACCTGTTGATTTAATTGGCTCAAGCAAATCAAAACAGCGTACAGTTAAACCATCCAGTTGATACTTATCGCAAAGACGTTTCAATGCTCCATAAATACACAAGGATAATTCTATTTCTTCAAAATCAAATTCTTTTGTTTTGATAAGTTTGGTGTATTCATTTTCTTGATATTCTTTCTTTTCAATTTCCTTAAAAAATTCTTCCATTTCAATATCAATTATTTCAATACCATTTAACTCTTTGCTTTCTTTAGCATCAACATCTGAAGAAATCAACCAGTCACTTGGTTTTCCTACTCTAGCTATTTTAAAGTTGTTAATTTTCTTTTTTACTTCAAATACTTTAGCTAAATCAGAAAGTCTTTTTGCTACTTTTTCTTCTGACCCATGGATAATCTCTCCTTCGATATCATTTTGATTTAAATAAGATAATATTTCCATAGAAGCAGCTAAAGAATTGTTGTTAGGAGTTGCTAAAAGAAAAATTGGTCTAGGAAGTTTATCTAAAACTTCAAGAAATCTTCCTTCTGTTCCTCCTCCACCAATGAAAGTAAAAACGAAATCATACTGGTTTAACTCTTCTAAACTGGCTATTTCAATTTCTTTTTCAATTAATGCAGAAAGTCTTTTAATCATGCTATAGTTTGCTTCATCAATAAGTCTTCCTGCCGTATTACTTGATACAATGTAATATACACCTATTTTCATCTATTATTTCTCCTTTTTCTATTATTTAATTAAAATTAAATATCAATAATATTATACAACTTATTGTTTATCTTCTCATAAATTTCTTTGGCAATTGCTTTTATTCCTTCATTATTAGGGTGAACATTGTCTTTAATAAACCAAATGCGATTATCGAAAGTCAATTTATTTATATCAATCAATTCATACTCTTTTTCACTGGCTACTTCTTTTATCACTTCAACGATTTCTTCTATTATTTTTGGTTGAATCCCATAGTTTGTCATTCCACTAATTCGTTTCCCACGAAAAAAAGCTCTTGAAACTGTGCATAAATAAACTTTTATTGTTTTTTCTTTTATATATGTATCTAATAAAGTTAAATATTCTTCTTTAAACTGTTCTTTACCAGCCCAATTAAAAGGTTTTGAATCATTTGACCCTAACATAAATATTAAAATATCAGGGTCATATTCTAATGATTTTAAATATTGGTTTGTTTTCATATAAGGAAAATCAGTAAATTTTCCTATACAACTTCCGCTAAATCCAAAATTTGCGACATGATACTTATCTCCCAGCATATCTTGTAATAGTTTGGGATAATTGTTTTCTGACCAGTTTTTAACACCAAAACCATAAGTAATACTATCACCAACACAAGCAATTTTAATTTGGTTTTCTTTAACTTCCTGAATTTTTCTTATTTTCAAATATCCATTTTGATATAAGAAGTATAAAACAATAATCACTACTAATACAATTAAAATACATGCATATTCCATCTCTAATCTATCCCTTTAAATAAACTTATTTTATATTTCTAATCAATACTTGTTATTTACATTATACAACTTATGGAAATTTATTTAAGTAAAAATAATTTTACATCACTTAAATGTTTTTATTAAAAAAGCGAAATCATTCGCTTGTTTTGATATGATGATAAACTTCTTTGGCAATCGCTAATGCCCCATCTTTATTAGGATGAACATTATCATCGGTGAACCATTGGTAATTGTGTTTAGTTAGTTCATTAATATCTATTAAATCGTAGCTATTTTCATAAGCTATCTCTTTTATAATTCCTACAATTTTATCTACCATATCTGGTTGGATTTTATAGTTTGTAAAAATTGAATTGTCTTCTTTGAAAAAAGCTTTTGCAATCGTACATAAGTATATTTTTAAATTTTCTTCTTTTTTATACGAATTTAATAACATTAAATATTCTTCTTTAAACTGTTCCTTACTAGTCCAGTTTTGATATTTTGAATCATTTGATCCTAACATAAAAATTAATATATCTGGATTATATTCCAATGAATTAAAATATACTTTTGTTCTTTTATATGGTAAATCTGCAAACGTTCCAACGCAACTACCACTAACACCAAAGTTAGCGACAATATAATCTTTCCCTAATAATTTTTGTAATTGTTTAGGATAATTGTTCTTTGGCCAATTTCCAATACCGAAACCATAAGTAATACTATCGCCCACACAAGCCACTTTAATCTGTTTTTCTTTAATTTTAGGTTTTTTTCTTAATCCTGAATATCCATTAAAATATAGTAAAAGTCCAATACTTATTATTATTATCATTTCAGCAATAAAAATATTGAAACTCATTTTTTTACCTCTCTTTTTTAAATAAATTCATCCTTTAAACTTCTTTGAAATAATTTATCCAATTCTCTTTTTGGATCTTTACCTTCGTATAAAATACGATAAACCGCTTCCGTTATTGGTAAAACTACATAATATTTTTCTCCAAGTTTTCTTAAAGCTTTTACTGTGTAATAACCTTCAGCTAGCTTTTCATAAGGTTCATTTTTAATAAAGTTTCTGCCAAAGGTTAAATTTTGACTATGATTAGAGAATAATGTTGCTTCATAATCACCTAAATGACACAAACCATATACTGTGCTTGGTTTTCCTCCCATAGCAGTGATAAGTCTTGATATTTCCATTGTTCCTCTAGCCATCAACGCTCCTTTTAATGACGATAAATCAAATCCATCTAGCATACCAGCAGCTATACCAATAACATTTTTTGCTGCTGCTCCTATTTCATTTCCAATTAAATCTGTACCATAATAAAACCTGATTAAATTGCTAGAAATATCTTCAATAACTTCATTTTTTACATTATCCTCTTTACTGTCGATAACCATGCAGTTAGGAACACCACGATAAAACTCTTGAACATGTCCTGGCCCTAACCATACGGCTATTTTATTACTTTCATCAAGACACTCTTCTGCTATTTCTGATAGTCTTCTACCAGTTTCAATTTCAATTCCCTTCATACATAAAATAAATGTTTTATCCTTTATCCCTAACATATTTACTTCACTAAGAACTTCGCTTAAACTTTGAGAATTTACTGAAACCACCACATAATCAGCTTGTTTAATATCTTCAAGATTGCTAGTTAAAATAATCGATTCAGAAAGAGTTATATAATCGTTCTGCCTTGTTTCCATAAATCGTTTCATATTCTTAGAATTTTCTCTACCATACAATGTAACCTTATGACCAATATTATCCAAATACCAACCAATAAAGCTTCCCCATCTTCCGCATCCTAAAACAAAAATATTTTTACTTCTTTTATTTTCCATATTCTTTATATTTCAACCTCGCTTTTTACTTTAAATTGATGCTTTTATCACAATATTTATACTAATTAATATTAACACAACTAATTAATAAGCAATAGAAAACTATTGCTTCATGCTACTTCAAAACCAATTTGACCTTTTGAAACATTAACATCTGTTACTTTAACCTTCACCCTATTTCCAATTGAGTATGTTTCTCTATATCCTATCAAACTCATGCTCTTTTCTTCATATTCATAGTATCCATTTAATGATCTAACAGGCACTAATCCTTCAACTGTGTTATCAAGCTGAACAAAAAAACCAAATTCTAATACTGACACTATTGTAGCTTCAAAAATATCACCAATAAAACTTTCCATGTATTCTGCAATCTTGTAATCATTAATTTCTCTTTCAACCGCAATGGCATCTCTTTCTTTAATAGACATTTGCAAAGCTTGTTTTTCTATTTTAGAAAAATCTTTATCTTTATTTCCCTGGAAATTTTCAAATAGATATTTTCTTAACATTCTATGAACAACCAAATCGGAATATCTTCTTATTGGGGCAGTAAAATGGCAATACTGATCCAAAGACAAACCAAAGTGCCCTAAACACTCATTACTATATTTAGCCTTTTGCATCGTTCTTAACGTAATATTACTAACTGCTAGATAAACACTTTCTTCTCCAATGCTGCTAAGCAATCTTTGAATAACTGCAGGAGTTATACTTTCAATATCTACAGCGATATTAAAGTTGTCGCAAATGTTTTTTAATTTTAATAAATCTTCATATTCTGGGTCTAAATGAATACGGTACATTGAAGGAATAATGTTATCATCCATATAATTAGCCACACAGATATTGGCCGCAATCATAAACTGCTCAATTATTTGTTCTGCTTGTCCTAATTCTCTTAAAGAAACATTAATGGCTTTACCTTTTTTATTTAATTCAATAATTGGTTCCATACTGAAAAATTCAATACTTCCTCTTTTTTTGGCCTGTTTTTCAAGCAGTTTTGCACAATCATCCATATTTGCAATCATTTCCTGCAAGCTGGCATACTCTTCAATTGCAGTTTCATTGCCATCCAAGCATTCATTAACTTTTTTATAGGTACATCTTCTATCAGAAAAGATAACACTTGGATATATTAAATATGATTTGCATATTCCCTGTTTATCTATTTCCATTTGACAAGTTATAGTATTTCTTTCTACATTTTCATTTAATGAACAAATACCATTACTCAACTTTAGTGGTAACATTGGTACCACTCGATCACAGACATAAATACTAGTACATCTAGCATACGCTTCTTTATCAATGGCGCTACCCTCTTTTACATAATGGGAGACATCAGCAATATGAACAAAAAGACTATAGCCATCTTCATTTTTAATAATACTTACCGCATCATCAAAATCTTTGGCATCATCACCATCAATTGTTACCGTTTGAAGAAATCTTAAGTCTTTTCTTGATTTGATTTCTCTGGCAGTTACTTTGGCAGGTAGATTGTTTATTTCTTCTTCAATCCTTTTATTGAAATCCATCCTGACATTATTTTTAATTAACAACGAAGTAATATCGACACCTTTATCTTTGTTGTTGCCAATTACCTTTTCAATTTCTACCACCATTGGATTATCATATTTCAATACTTTTACAACAACTCGATCATTTACATTTATTTTAAACTGTTTGATATTAGCAATTTCAAAATCACGATAAAAATCCAAATCACTATGAAAAAACAATCGACCATTTAATTTGATAAAATAACCTGTAATCCTATAGATGTTATGAGCAAAGATATGTTTTATTTTCCATATGCCTTTTTCTTTAACAGCTAAAACTTCATCTTCCACAAAAACGTTTTTAGCATATTTCTTTTCCACATAGACTTTCTTCTCTGGACTGCTCACTGAAAATTCATATCTAGAAATATCTTTAACCTTACCTACTACATCTTCATCTTTAACTAAATAATAGTATGAATGGTTATTAACCAGTCTTCTTTTATCTACTAAAGCATTTAAATTTTTCATTAACTCTACTATTTTAGAAGAACTATCTACGACAATTTCTTTCCTTAATTCTTCTAATGTCCATTTATTTTTCTTATTAAACAATTTTAATAACTTATCTCTCATTTATAACACATCCTTAATTCGCGCCTATATAATTATACAACTTTAATCAACTATTTCTATTATTTATATTTTATTTATTTTATTATATATTATTTATATTTTAATTGAATTAGCATTGATGATTTGTTATAATGTAAAAGCATTTATATCGAAAGGAGCCGCGTATTATGTTAGATATTCTTATTATGTTTGTTGCGGTATTTATTATTCTATTAGTTCTTTTACAAAGCGGAAAATCAGCTGGTGTTAGTGCTGCTTTCACTGGTGGAAGTGGTGGCTTAAACCTTTTTAGCAACATGAAAGAAAGAGGACCTGAAAAAGTCATCTCTACACTGACTTTAATTTCAGCGGTCTTATTCTTTGTATTAGTAATTATTAAATTAATTGTTACCCAAAACTAAAAAAGGACTAAGCTGTTCTTTTTTTATCAAAGGAGTTTTATGGAAAAAAACATAACAGTAAATAGAAAAGCACGACATGAATATTTTCTTGAAGAATTTTATGAAGCTGGGATTCAGTTAACTGGCACCGAAATAAAAAGTATTCGTCAAGGACGTGTTCAATTAAAAGATGCCTACATTGAATTTATTGGCAATGAGGCTTTTGTCGTTGAAATGCACATTTCTGCTTATGACCATGGCAATATTTTCAATCATGAAGAAAAAAGAAAAAGAAGATTACTATTACACAAATATGAAATTAGAGCTCTAAAAAAAGCTGTGTCAATTAAAGGATATACTATAATCCCAACAGGAATGTATATAAAAAAAGGACTATGTAAATTAGAAATTGCTCTAGCAAAAGGTAAAGCATTATATGATAAGCGTCAATCTCTTAAAGAAAGAGATCAGCAAAGAGAAATAGATAAAGCAATGAAAGTGAGATAAATATGATTATTATTGAAACAAGTGATGGAGGCATCATCAAATTACAATTAGATGAAAAAGCTGCTCCTATTACTGTCGCCAACTTCAGAAAACTGGTTAACCAAAATTTTTATGATGGCTTAATTTTTCATAGAGTTATTAAAGGATTTATGATTCAAGGGGGAGACCCTACTGGTACAGGTATGGGTGGAAGCAACAAAAGAATTAAAGGTGAATTTTTAGCCAATGGCATTAATAATCCATTAAAACATTCTAGAGGAGTTATCTCTATGGCTAGAAGTCAGCATCCTGATAGTGCATCTTCACAATTCTTTATTATGCATCAAGACTCTCCACATTTAGATGGTTCTTATGCAGCTTTCGGTAAAGTTATTGAAGGCATTGAAGTAGTTGACAATATTGCAAACTGTAAAACTGACTGGCGAGATAAACCGATTGTCGAACAAAAAATAAAAAGAATTTATGAAATTTAATGGATATGAAATTATCCATTTTTCTTTCAATTGTCAGATACTTATCTTTAGTGTATTATGAAAACATATAAAATGAGAGGTTAATATGACAAGAAAAAGAAATAGAAAAGATCGAAGAGATGGTTATCTAGTAACTGAACATGATCCAATGCATATGATTATGCCATATATTTTAGGTGGCAGAGCCGATAATGAAGCTGTTTTAAATGATTACTTTGATATGACCAATATCATTGAGTACATAAAAAAGAAAAACGAAACAGCCCAATATAGATATACTTACTTCCATGTACTTTTAGCAGCAGTCGCAAAAACTTTTTATCTGCGCCCATTGATGAATCGTTTTACTATTGGCCATAAATTTTATGATAGAAAAGAGATTTCTTTCTCTTTTACTGCCAAAAACAAATTTGAAGATGATGCTGATGAATCATTAGTAATTATTAAAGTGGAGGATAATGATGAAAATATCTCTGAACAAATACACAACAAGATTTGCAAGGAAGTATATAAAATTAAAGGTGAAGGCATCCAAGATGACACTACAAATACTATTGAGTGGTTTACTAAGATTCCTCGTTGGTTACTGCGAATTGTGTTTAAATTATTATTTGTTTTAGATTATTATGATAAAATTCCAAAAGCTTTATTAGATGTTGATCCATATCGAACAAGTGCTTATGTATCAAATTTAGGCTCTATAAATTTAGAAGCGGAATATCATCATTTAGTTAACTGGAGCACAAATTCCATCTTTATATTATTTAATAAAGTAAAAAAAATTCCTTTCTTTAATGATGATGGAACTTACCAAATGAAAGATGCGATGAAGATTTCTTTTACAATTGATGAAAGAATTGCTGATGGTTTCTATTTCGTTAAAAGCATCGCTATCTTCAAACATCTTTTAGAAAATCCTGAGCTGTTAGATGCTCCTATTTCGACACCAATAGACTTATAAATGTCAAGCAAAAAGACTATCAGGGTCAAACTTGATAGTCTTTTTTATTTAAAGATTGTACGTTTTATTTTTTTTAATCCTCGATAAACTAATGAAAAAGACATAGTTTTTAAATACTCAAGTATATATCCTTGTTTTATTTTGATATTCCAATAATGTTTTGAAGTTTTATTAATATACTTATAATCCCACGGTTTTCTTGGCCCTGAATAATGTAATATACAGATATCTGCTAAATCCTTTTCTTCAATAAAATTATCATTAGTTAATTGATAATTATATTTTTTTGGGTTTTCATATTTTACTTTAAATTGATATAAATAATTTAAAATATCTTGATCAACATACATGACTTTATCTTTCATTCTATTACATACTTCTACTATTTCTTCTTCTGTAGTTTCCGCTCTTAACTTTGTTAAGTTAAATAGACTTACACCAGAATTAAAATATGTATGCTCTTGAGAAATCTTCATCGCTTGTTTTATTTTATGCACATCTTCTCTATCATGATTAACATCTGCACAAACAATGAGTAATTTTTCTTCGAAATCTTGATAATAAAATTCAGTTATATCATTAAGAATTATTATATCTGCATCTAACCATAATACCCTATCAACAGTTTTAGGCAACAAAAATTGTGCCAACAATCTATAAATGGCTTCTATACTAAAATGTAAATATATTGGCAAATCATCTAGCGAAGTCTTTTTTACATCTATTTCGATTAAATTGAAATTACATTTTTCTTTTAAATATTTTTTCAACCTTAATACATCTTTTTCCCTTAAAGAATGATTCATTAAATATACCGTAACCATTTCTTTTACATTTAGCGATAAAGAAAGTAACATTGTTTGCACTTTATCTACATAAGTCTTGTTTACTGAAATAAGTATGTTCATATTTTTTTTTACCTTTATATTTTATTGCAAGTGATTATAACACAATTAATCATGTTCTTGCTTGTTTTAAATATATTCTTTTAACTTTCATAAATATTTTATAAACTGCTGCGATAGTTATTATTTTAAAATATTCTATACCACAACCTTGCTTTATTTTAATATTCCAATAATATTTTGAAGTTTTATTAAATTGTTTGTAGTCCCAAGGTTTGTTTGGCCCTGAATAATGAAGAATATGAATATCTTCTAAATCCTTTTTTTCAATTAAAGGATCATTAGTTAATTGATAATTATATTTCTTTGGGTTTTCATATTTTACTTTACATTGATATAGATAATTTAAAATATCTTGGTCCATAAAAACAACTTTAGATTTAAGTTTTTGACATGTATTTAAAATCTCTTGTTTAGTAGTTTCTTTTCTCAATTTTTCTAAATTAAATAAAATTATTCCTGCATTAAAATAAAGATGATTTTGTGATATTCCAATTTCTTTTTTAACATTTAATATATCTTGCCTATTATGATTAACATCTGCACAAGCAATAAGTAATTGTTCATCAAAATCTTGATTATAAAAATCAGTTATGTCTTTAAATATGATAACATCTGCATCCAACCATAAAATTCTATCAACCGTATCTGGCAATAAAAATTGCGCCAGCAAACGATAGTAAGTTTCTATGCTTAAATGAAGATACACAGGAAAACTATCTAATGCTGTTTTTTTTACATCTATTTCAATTAGATTAAAATTACATTTTTCTTTTAAATATTCTTTTAAACTTATTACATCTTGCCCATCTAAAGAATGATTCATTAAATATACCGTAACATTTGAGTTTGTGAATAATGATAAAGAGAATAATGCTGTTTTTATTTGGTTTAAATATTTATTATTTACAGAAATTAGTATGTTCATTTATATTTCCCCTCATTTACCGCTTTCATTTTACTATATATTAAATTAACAATACATTCGTTTTTTAGTTTTTTTATAGAATATACCCTAAAAAATATTAAAAAATTATAACTAGTTATTCTCACAAAAAAGACTACCCATCTTTCTAAACAAGTAGGTGGATAGTCTATAACTTTTCTAAATATCTTTTTTCTTAATTATCACAAATGACAAAATATAGCTTACTAAAGCCAGCAATGAATAAAATATCATTACAACTGTTGTTGATAAATAGTTATTAGCTAACAGAATTCTTCCGCCCCATTCTTGACGTATTACATCTGGATCCAACCTATAATCAGTAAACAAATTGGTTAAATAACCTATAAGTCTATTTGGTTTAATAGGGCTTACTAAATCAACAAAAAATTTGAAAATTAAGCCAAAATGATAGTTCAAATCCACATAGTTCAATATAGTTGGAGTTGAACCTTCTCTAACCTGTGTCATAACTCTTTGAAGTGGTAAAAACCCAAGTGCAATTACTACTATTGTTAACAGTGGTAACATCGCACTAATTTTTCTTTTAAAGATACAGCTTAAAAAAGTTGATACTGCGGTGAAAAACAAGATAATCACAACACCATATAAGAAATATGCTGGTAAATAAGATACCATTTCTTTAATAATATTCCCATCAATAGCACCAGCAATAATTACTGTTGAAAAATATGATAACAATGATATGACCAACAATATAACTTCTCCTACTATAACTCCAAGTATTTTACCTGCTAAAATCTGAGTTCTTGAATTTGGTTTGGCAGCTAAAAGTTTAAATGTGCCCTCATGTACTTCACTGGCAATAAGCCCTGTTGCATTGGAAATTGTTGATACCATTAATAAGAAACCAGTAATAACAAAATATACTAATAAATGCTGTAGCATAAGCACATTTTCTAAAACAACTTGATAAGCACCAATAGTGTTAGTTTTATTAGTAGAAACAACTATTACTCCTACTGTAACGCTAATTAAAATACTTACAATTAAACTCACTTTTTTTATTGTTGTTTCTAAAGTTCTTGAAAATATATGTTTCATTTATTTTCTCCTTCAAGCGCTTGCTTATACAATAAATCTAATGATAATACTTCTTCGTGTAAAACATTCAAAATTAAATCATTTTCAAAAATTACTTTAACAACTTCTTTTTTCAAAATACTAACATCACTAGTCATGATTCTGATTGAATCTTTTGACTTTTCAACATCATATTTGTTTTCTAGTTTTTCAAGTAATAAGTCATTATTGTTACAACTTACAACTAGGATACCCTGTTTAAATTTTTCTTGAGCAGTAACAATATCTTCATCCATTATTAGTTTGCCATGGTTAATCATAACAACATGATCAATAACAGTTTCTAGTTCAGTAAGAACATGCGAACTAATTAAAACTGTTAATTTTCTTTCTTGAACCATTTTTCTTACAGTGTCTAGTATTTCCATTCTACTGCTTGGGTCTAAGTTAGCGGTTGGTTCATCCAATAACAGAATCTGAGGGTCATGAATCATGGCTTGAGCTAATGAAACTTTCTTTTTCATACCTGTAGAAAATTTAGAAACTTTCTTATAAGCATGTTCAACTAAATCATATTGTTTAATTAAACTCATCGCTTTTTCCATCGCCTCTTCATTAGATAATCCGCCTAAAGTTCCCATATACCATAAGTATTCGACACAACTCATATCATCATAGAAACTAGTGAATTCTGGTGAATAACCTAAAATTTTCAAGGCTTGTTCACTACCCAACTGATGACCCATTACATTTCCTGTCCCTTCAGTTGGCTGTAAAGATCCCATTATCATTGCCATAGTGGTAGATTTACCAGCACCATTTGGCCCTACAATTCCATATACCTTTCCTGGAAGCAGTTGAAGACTAAAATTGTCTACCGCTGTAAACTTACCAAATCTTTTGGTCAAGTTATTTAATTCAATACAATATTCACTCATTATTTTAGTCCCCCCTTACTTTTCCTTTTAACATATGTTTTTCTATAAAGGTTTAATGTAAAGCCAATAATAATTGCTATAGCAGCAAGCCCAACAATATACCCTCTATTGCTTTTTTGTCTCGATACTATAACTTCAAAACTAGCTTTTGCACTTTTTCCTTGACCATCATTTAATTCCAAAGTAATTATATGTTTTCCTTCAGTCAACTTTAAATCATATTGCTTCTCTTGAGTTACTGTGATTAAGGTATTGTTGTCATAAATTGCAGTAACTGCATAAGGAAGTTGTGTGACCCATTCTATGTGGATAATGTGTTCATCTATATATTCATCAAATTTAGTAGTAATTTCAAATGATTCTCCAATATCAAGAGTATAAACTTCACCTTCAGCATTGCTGGCAATAATCATATTATCATTAATAAGAACAAATTTATCTGCTATTAATTTATAATTGGCAATATCTTTAAACTCCTCTAAATCAATTAGCATCATGACTTGAGCCCCTTTGATGAAAATATATTTATCAGTATTATCAACATCATAATAATTTTCAGGCCAATCTTTTAGTGATAATCTAGACTCTTCTAAAAGTTCAAAATTACTTGCATCATAAACCATTAATGAATTTATTTGTTCCCATGTTTCTGGATCATTATAAAATTTCAATATCGCAAAATCATTTAATCCATCACCACTGAAATCTTTAACTGCTATTAATCCAGTATCAGGCATTTTTTCCACAATAAATGGAACAATGTATTCTGGATGATAACCATAATCTTCTTTTATCTCTATATTGTTATATTCATATCTGTTAATCCAAGTTAAATCTTCTCCAGTTTTACCATCAACAATAACATAAGTTCCCCAATAATAAGTTGCATGATAAATCTCATTATAACCATCATTATTTAAGTCAATATCTAACAAACTGAAAGATTCATAATCCTTTACTCCATCAGTACATAACGAGTACATTTTCTTTAGTGTCTTACCATCATGAACATCGAATATTTGGTTCCCTTGAGCATTTTTGTTAATTAAGACAAACTCTTTGATTCCATCATTATTGATATCATCAAAAACAGTACCATAAGTCATGTTCATATATTCCTTTTTTAAAGAAAGTGAAGCACTTTGCTTTTTATATTCAACATTGTAAGTAGAATATATCTTTGAAATCCATAATTCAACCTTTGAATCACTGATTGAAATATAGTCAACAAAACCATCTTTATTAATGTCGCCGACTTCATAAGAATAACCTTTTGTATCATAATTGTTGTTAATTGACCCTTTTATAGACCAGCTGTTTGAAGCAACAATTCCTTCAGGAATTAATAACTCTTTTTTCTTATCACCGTTTAAATCTTTTATAAGTTCAACTTCTTTTGATGAAGAATAAACTTTGTATTTTCTTCCTTTTTCATCATAGCCATCGTATAAGAAGATTTTTTTGTTAGCTAATACTTTTCCATCAGTTCCATTAATAATGATGAAATTGCTGTATTTTGGCTCATCTTTATCGTTATAACTAACTACGATTCCAATGACATCCTCAACACCATCCATGTTAAAATCATCATATTTTAATAATTCAAAGCCATGATTTTTTTCTTTAATATCTAAATCATAAGACCAAATCATAGTTTCCATATCAACTTGATATTTTTCAATACGATTAGTTTTTCCATTTACTTTGTAAGACAAGATAATATAATCATCTCTAATTAATTCTAAATTAGCAAAAACACTATCATATAAATAAGTTATTGAACCAAAGTTCTTATTCATACTAATTGCACCTGTTGAAAATATCTCTAGAAGATATCCGTTGTTTTCATCGTATTTTAAACTATATTTGCTAGTTGATTGTAAAGCATCAATAGTTATATCTTTTTGCAATAGTTGATTTCCTTGATAATCAAAGACATTTACTCTTAGCCTTTTCTCTTCAGAAGCAAAAACTGTTGTTACAACATCTTTTACTTCTCCATCTACTTCATACTTTGCAAAGACTGCCTTACTATATTTGATTGCTGCTACATTTCCTCCAAAAAATACAATGCTACTATCTTCTTTATTGAAAAGAGCATACATTGAAGGATAAGGGCCATATAAATCTTGAGCTAGCGCTTCGTCATCTAAAAAATAACAAGAAATAAGCAGATGTGTTTTACTATCATCTATTACTTTATATCCTCTAAATTGTCCTTTAAAAATACCTACTGGATCGTATACTGGTTTATTATTAGCCCATCCATAACTATCTGAGATAATATTTATAAAGTCTTCCTCTAAAATTAATCCAATCGGCATATTTTCAAAACTATTATTTTCAAAATCATAAAAATATATGTAGCCATCTTCACTTAAGACATATAATTGATTGCCATCATAATAAATGTCAAATAAACTCATCTGAGCATCAAATGAATACTCTTTATTGTATCTTAATGTCACATGGTGTTTGTTGGTTATTGTCTGTATTTCAATCAGTTCACCTGTTTCAAAGTCAACAATTCCAAATTGTCCTAATTGATCAATGAAGTAGACTTTACCATTAACGACCTCATAATCCCAGATGTTATCTTTATTTTCATATTCATAAATTACTGAACAATCTTGAGGATTAAGATTTATAAGTTTGTAATCATATAAAACCATCACTTTATCTTCAACATAACGCATGTCGTAGATATAAGAATTGCTTTCGATATTACCCAAATTTTCATTTGATTCTAAATGTGTAAACCTTGTTAAAGAAATTACACTACCGTCTTTAGAACTGACCACAAATAACTGGTCATTAAATTGTGCTACTTCTTCAAACACTAAAAAATCATTGTTTCCATCTTTATCGACATCATTAATAATGATGAGTTTTAAAACTGGAAACTCTGTTTGAAAATGAATTTTTCCATTTTCGTTAATAATGTCTATTCCATTAACACCGTAATAGACTTTTGAAGTCAATCCGTTGTAGATCATTTCATAACTCACGCCTACATTATCGATTTGTCCTTCGCTTCCTAACTTTTCGATACTTTTCGCATTTAAAAAATAAATGTTAGATAAAATAATCAAAGCTGTTAGGATAATAGAAAACAGTTTTTTCATAACTACCTCCTGTTTTATATACTTCTATAATGCACCTTTGCGTTATAGTTGTAAACTCATTTATTTTTCCTCAAAAAAAGAATAGTCTTCATTTTCTAAAGCAAATATATATTTTTCCATCAGATTTTTTAAATCTTCATACTTATTTATTTTGTTAATTTTAACTTTAACCTTGTTTGAATTTGCTAGACCGTTAATATACCAGCAAGCATGACCTCTCATTATTTTGATACCTATTTTTTCCCCTTTGAATTTAACTAGTTCTCTAGCATGATATAAACATTGCTCTATTTTTTCTAAATATGTTGCTTCTTCAACAATCTTACCTGTTTTTTCATATTCAACTAATTGTTTTATTAGCCAAGGATTACCCAGACATCCTCTAGCAACCATAACAAAATCGCAATTGGTTTGTTTTCTTATTTCAATATAATCTTCTAAAGTTCTTACATCACCATTACCGATTACAGGTACTTTGACAACTTCTTTTACCTGTTTTATTAAATTCCAATTAGAATATCCTGAATAATAATCACTTCTGGTTCTTGGATGAACAGCGATAGCACTTACTCCAGCTTTCTCCATCAATAAAGCCATTTCTACCACGTTTATTTGTTGATGATTCCAGCCTGCTCTTAATTTAACTGTCACTGGTTTTTTTACACTATCAACAATAGCTTTTACCATTTTATAAGCATGTTCAGGCATTTGCATTAGAGCACTTCCAGCTTTACTTTTACATACCTTAGGAACTGGACAACCCATATTGATATCAATAATGTCACAATTTGTTTCTTTATCTAAATAAATAGCTGCTTGAACCATAGTTTCGATATCATGACCAAATAACTGTAAAGCTAATGGTTTTTCTTCCGGTTCAACGACACACATTTTTAAAGTTTTTTTGTTTTTAAAACAAATGGCTTTATCAGATATCATTTCAGAGTATATTAAAGAGGCACCAAACTTCTTGATGACTGTTCTAAAAGAATTATTACTAATGCCTGCCATTGGACCAACAATAACTCTATTATCTAATATTACATTTCCTATTTTTAGTTGCTGCATAAATCTTAAGCTTTACCAGCTACCTCTTTTTGTTTTTTTTCACAAGCCATTTGTGCCTTTACATAACCTTGTAAAGTTTTTTCATCATAATAATATCTAGTATTACAAAACTTACAAATTACTTCACAACCATGATCTTCATCAATCATTACTTGCAAATCTTCTTTTGGTAGTTTGCTTAAAACAATGGCAAACTTGCCTTTATTACATTCACATTTAAAACCTAATTCTTGGGTAGCAAGTTCTTGATAGTCGTCAAAAATAGCTTTCACTATTTCTGTAGGATCTTTCATCTCATCAATAATCTGCGATATTGGTTTTAAATGAGCTACAATTTCCTCAACAATTTGAACATCTTTCTCGGTTGCTGATGGCATCATTTGTATTACCAATGCTCCAGCAGCTTTAATTGAATAGTCTTTATCAACTAAAACTCCTACACTTACTACCGAAGGGGTTTGTTCACTTTTCATATAATAATAGGCAAAATCATCACCTATTTCACCTGTTTGAAGTGGCACTTCTGAAATAAACGGTCTTTTCATGCTCATATCTTTAATAACCCTTAATACTCCATTAGTACCAACAGCCTTTCCAACATCTAGTTTTTGAGGATTATCATCTTTAGCTAACTCTACTTTTGGATTAGTTACAAAACCTCTAACTGTACCGTCGTAATAAGCATCTACAACCATATTTCCTAAAGGTCCATTACCATCTATTTGGATTTCTATCTTCTCTTTTTTATCTTTTAACATTGTTCCCATAATACAGCCAACCGAAAGTGTTCTGCCTAATGCTGCAGCTGCAGTTGGTAAACAATTGTGTCTTTCTACTGCTTCCTGGACTAATTTTGTTGTACAACAACAAAATACTCTGACATTTCCATTTAATGCTGTTCCTCGTGATAATATATCCATCTTTACTCCTTTCGATTAAACAGCTGACAATTGCCAGCTGTATTATTAGTTTTCAATTTCTTGTTTTTCTTCAATTTGCTCTACTGGAGCATCTTTTGTTCCGTATTTGACAATATTATCTAAATCTTCTTTAGTCAATGTTTCATGTTCTAATAAGGCATCAACAATATCATCTAATTCCTTGCGGTGTTTACCAATGATTTCTTGAGCTTGTTTATAAGCTTTATCGACAATCTTTCTTACTTCCTCATCAATTTCAGTAGCCACTTTTTCTGAATTGCTCTTGTTAGTTGTATAATCTCTTCCTAGGAAAACATTTCCATCTTCTCTTGAATATTGAATTGGTCCTAAAGAAGACATGCCAAATGAACTAACCATAGCTTGAGCAATTTTTGTTGCTCTTTCAATATCATTAGTAGCACCAGTTGAAATTTCATTAAGCACTAATTCTTCAGCTACTCTACCACCTAAAAGGCCGCAAATTTGAGCTTCTAGTTCACTTTTAGTTGATAGCATCGTATCTTCTTTTGGTGTCATCAAGTTGTAACCACCAGCATCACCACGAGGGATAATAGTAACCTTCTGAACTATATTAGCTGCTTCTAAGAAAATACCGATAACTGCATGTCCTGCTTCATGAACGGCCACAAGTCTCTTTTCTTTTTCAGTATACTTCCTACTCTTTTTAGCAGGTCCTGCTAGAGTTCTATCAACACCTTCATCTAAATCAATCATCTTGATTTTATCATGATTATTTCTTACAGCCATAATTGCCGCTTCATTTAAGACATTTTCTAAATCAGCACCAGAAAATCCTGGCGTTCTAGCAGCTAAAGCATCTAAATCAATATCATCATCAAACTTTTTATTTCTAGCATGTACTTCCAATATTGCTTTTCTACCTTTTTTATCTGGCATAGATACCGTGATTTGTCTATCAAATCTGCCTGGTCTTAATAGTGCAGGGTCCAAAACATCTGGTCTATTTGTCGCAGCAATAATAACAATACCCGCATTTTCACCAATACCATCCATTTCAACTAGTAATTGGTTAAGGGTTTGTTCTCTTTCATCGTTTCCGCCACCTAAACCAGCACCACGTTGTCTACCCACAGCATCAATTTCATCAATGAAGATGATACATGGAGCTGTTTTTTGAGCTGTTTTAAACATGTCTCTAACTCTACTAGCTCCAACACCGACAAACATTTCTACGAAATCAGAACCAGAAATAGAATAAAATGGAACATCTGCTTCACCAGCAACAGCTTTTGCCAGTAAAGTTTTACCAGTTCCTGGAGCACCAACCATTAAGATACCCTTAGGAATTCTTGCTCCCATTTTTGTAAAACGTGAAGGGTTTCTTAAATATTCAATAATCTCTGCCATTTCTTCTTTTTCTTCTTCACAGCCAGCAACATCATCAAATTTAACTTTGATATTGCCTTCAAGCCTTGCTCTTGATTTTGAGAATCCAAAGGCTTTGTTATTTGATCCTGCACTCATTCTACTAATCATCATAAAACCAAAACCAACTAACAGTAACATTGGAATCATTTCAGCCAAAAATTCCGCTAAATAGTTAGTCTGATATGGGTTTTTAATCTTGATATTTGCATCAGTAACCTTCTCTGTTAGAAGTGCCATTAATTCATCATTTTGTTGCTGAGTATTTGGTATCGCTGCAACAAAAGTATATTCAACATCTTTTTCTTTATAAACACCACTGATATCAATAACTGTTGTGTTCATTGTTAATACTACCGATTCAATTTTCTTTGTCTCAATAATTTCGACAAATTGACCATAATTCACTGCTTGGGTTCTGCTTGAACCAACAAACATAAATAAGTTAGAAATAAGAATGGTTGCTAACAGATATGGTATAATGCTAATCCATCTTCTATTTTTCACTTTAGTTTTCTCCTTCTAGTAACATTCTTCCTTCAAAACGCCAATGTATGGAAGGTTACGATACTTCTGATTGAAGTCTAAACCAAATCCGATAACAAATTCGTTTTCTATTTCAAAGCCAACATAGTCAGCTTGGACATCACATATTCTTCTAGATTGTTTATTTAGTAAAGCAACTACTTTAACATCATGAGCACCTTTATGATATAACAATTCTTTTATTTTTTTGATTGTTAATCCTGTGTCAATAATATCTTCAACAATTAATATATCTCTATTAATAATCGAACAATCTAAGTCTTTAATAATTTTTATATCTCCTAATGATTCAGTTCCTTCATAGCTACTTGCTGCAATGAAGTCAATTTCCATATCAATTGAAATATGCTTCATTAATTCAGCCAAAAAAGGGATAGATCCTTTTAAAATCCCAACAAATAGAACATTATGTTTGTTGTATCTATAATCTTGGGATAGTTGCTTACCCAATTGCTGGCATCTTTCAACTATTTGTTGTTCACTAAATAGAATTTTTTTACAATCTTTGTGCATAAAAGTGACCTCTCTTTTAATGTAACAGTTATTATTTTACCATAAATAAATTAGGTTTAATAGAGTAATGATTTACATCACAACCAATATCTTTCACAAATATTAATTGACCATCTTTATTTTCTATTACTGGCCATTTAATTCTATCTTTATACAATACTTTTCTATCAATTAAAAAGCGATTAACTTTTTTATGACCATATCTTAACTGAATTTTATCTTTTGATTGATAATTTCTAATCGTTAAAGGAAAATCATTATCACTTAATGTCATTTGTTGAATAGTTTCTCCTTTATTTGCTAGGGTAAAGTACTCATTTTGTAAATACTCAATTTCGTTTAATACATACTTAAAATCATCATTTTTTTTACAGCAATACAATAAGCCATATTCACTAACAATAAGTTTATTGTCATCAATTTTAATTTTAAAGCCTTTTTCTGATGTTTTAATCTTATCTTTTAAATCATCAATAAAATCTGAAGAAAAACTTTTGCTTGGACAACTTTCTTTTAATAAAAATCTCACAATTATATTTTTTATATTTTCATTTTCTTTAAGATATTCACTAATTTCTATTTCTTTATTAAAATTATATTTTTCTTTTATATAATCCATATCATTTTTTAATTCTTTATTTTTTTCTTTCATTTCACTTTGAAGAACTTTGATTTCTTCATCACTCATTTTATCTAATTGTTCATACCTGATTCTATTACGAGTATATTGAGAAGACAAGTTTGTTTCATCTAAACCAAAATCAATTTTATTATCAAGACAATATTTTTCAATTTCTTTTTTTCTTAGATTCATTAAAGGTCTAATTATTCTCATTCCGTGATGATAAGTATCTTCGCTTATTCCATAATACCAAGTCTTTGAGTTTCTTTCTTTGCTCATTAGATAATTTTCCAACCCATCATCTAAATGGTGAGCTAAAAGCAAAACTTCACATTTATTTAAATCATAAATTTCTTTAAAGAAATTGTATCTTTTTTCTCTTGCCCAAGCTTGAAAGTTTCCTTTATCATCAAAAACTGGATAATCCACATATAAAGATAACTTATGTTTTTGACAAAAATCTCTCACTATTCTTTCATCTCTATCAGCACTAATTCTTAATTTATAGTTTACATGACAAACCACTAAATCGTAGCCTTCTTTTACACACAAAGAAAGTAGCATCATAGAATCACAGCCTCCTGATACTGCTACTAAATATTTTTTTTCTTTACTTAAATTTAAACTAATGCTCATGTAATAATTATAACACCATTTCTTCAAACTGGACTGTTTGTAAAAAACGCTGATATATTTTCTTAAATAATATTGAATCAGTATTTATATGAGCTTTAATATCTATAATTCTAGCTGTATTTATATATTTAACATCATTTAAAAATAATACCGAATGTCTGTTTAATCCTTTAACAAGCCCTAATCTCATAAGATGAGAAGAACCACCAGGATTACTTTTTTCATCATAGGCACCATAATAGGCTTCAGAATTTGAAGTCATTGGGATAACTAATGCTTTAGAATTGAACATTTTTAAGACTAATCCAAAATGTAAGAAACCTGTTTCTGAAAGGTACTGTTTACCAAAATCAATAAAACATATATCTCCAGGACTAATAATCATTCCATACTTGATACAAGATTTAAGTTTAGATCTTTCAATATAATTGCATTCACTTATCAGCCTTTCTTTAACATCATAATAATTTTGATTTTTTAGATAATCTTTTTCTATTTCTAGATACTCATTTATTGCTTTATCTAATTTCTTTTCGTTTTTTTCTAAACTGACTAATTCAATTAAATTAAAACCAACCATATAAAAAACCCCCTAATAACTTATTAGTGAGGTTTTTTTGATTTCCCTAAATTAATTTAAAATTTGTAGATAATTGCTAAAATAAATTGTGAGGACAAATAACCAAGCGCCATTGATAATAATATTACTAAAAATTGTGCTTTTACGACTCTATTTTCAACTGGAAGTAGTACTTTTGCTAAATCTAAACTACTTAAACAGTAGAAACTGAAAATAAACATAATAAAATGCAATGCTATTCTACTTACTTCTTTAAACATAATTTCTTAACCCTTTCTTTCTTATCTTCGGTAATCCGATAAGAATCTCTAATTTTTCCTTTAAAATATTTTAAGGTTTCCTCATCTGTTTTTATTATAACATTTATTACTTTTTCAAAGTATTGAATAGCTGCAGTTGTTAAAAGCCAAGCATTAGCCATCTTCACAGTATAATCTCTGTCCGTTAATTGTTCACAATATTTTAATACCTTATTTATATACTGATCATTTAAATATAAGTTCATTGACAAACATAGTACGAATCTTTCAATATAAGGTTTTTGTTGCATCAGTAATTGATTTTCTTTATATTCTTCCAGCATTTTCCAGCCATTTTCATAATCTTTTCCCTTTAGTTTAAAAGTGCCAGCAAAACCATCAATTAAACTCCAACAATCACATTTATGCAAATAATTATCAATCAATTGCTTTTTATCTTCTAAACTTGCATTAAAATAGGCAACAATAAAACCTTGAAGCATAACCTCTTCATAAGTATTATCACTTATTATTGATAAGGAATCAATTCCATATTCTTTCAGTAACTCTTTAGCAAAGTTTCTTAGTTTATAAACTCTAATACCAGTAATATTGTATTTTGTTTTAACTAATTTTTCAGTGAATTCTTTATATTTTTCTTCACTATTATTTTCAATCCATTTTGTAATTTCCATAAAAGTATTATAGCACACAAAAAAAGACAGGTTTCCCTGTCTAAGCTAATAATTATTCAATACTAATGTACTTAGTCTTGTCTTCTAATTTGAGTTGTTTTTTAGGAACGTTTATAGATAAGACTCCATCATTAAATTTAGCTTGAATTAATTCTTGATCAACATTTCCAACATAGAAACTTCTTGATTGACTACCATAGAATCTTTCTCTATGAACAACCTTATCAGTAGAATCATCTCTTTCAATTGTTTTATGAGCTTCTACTTTCAAATATCCATCATCTAAAGATAATTTAACATCATCTCTGTTATATCCTGCTAATTCCATTTCTAAAATATACTCATTTTCTTTTTCAATAATATCAGTTTTCATATTCATATTGGTATTAGTAGTAACAAACGATGGACTAAAGAAATCATCAAACATCTTCTCAAATCTTCTTGGGCTTAAATAATTAAACATATAATCACTCCTTTTTTTAATTAGCACTCTCTATACCCTAGTGCCAATTTTATTATAACAGTAGTTTTTAGCACTGTCAACCCTTAAGTGCTAATTTTTTGCATAATAATATCTCTTTTTAAAATATTATTAAATGTTGTATAATGTAATTGGATTAAGGAGGGTTAATTTATGCCAGATTTATTCTTTAGTTTCTTCTCGTTCGTATTTCCGCTACTGTTTTTTTCAGTTATCTTTTCTGTGATTATAACAGTAATAAAAGGGTTTTCTAGTATTAATAGAGTTACAAGACAAGTATCTTCACAGGCAAACAATGTTTTTTCACAAATAAAAACACCTCTAACACCTGAAACAAATAATGAAAATAAGCATTCACGCAATGAATTTCATAAAATGCAAAAAGATTTCTCACATCGAAAAGTAGACAGTTTTGCTACTGGCAAAGAAATAATTAAGGATAATGCTTTATCGGAAGCAGAAAAAAATGTTCTCTACGGTAAGTAAAGTAACTTTCTAATCTTATCGATACTAAAGGCGACATATTATTATGTCACTTTTTTATTTTACGATCACACCTATTTATACTTATAAGTTCTTGTTATAAAAATGAAGTTTAATGTCCTTATATTTTATAAGTTGTTTTTCAAATATGTCCTGAGGGTTTAGCCATTTTCTATTTAAATGTTCTTCAGAAGTTATTATTACAACTTCTTTAACCTTTAAGTTATCAACTATTTCTAATGAATATTTAGCATTTCCCCTAGTTGTTTTTGATTTATCTTCCAATAATATTTTTGATATATCATAGTCTCTTTCTTTTAAATATTCAGCCATCAATGAAGCTTCACTTTTCCAACTTTTGGCTTTAAAAAGGCCTGTTCCACCAGATAATATTACCTTATCAAATTTTAGATACTTATCTGCTTCAAGCAAAAGTTCTAATCTTTCTATACACTTTTTTGAAATAGTACCATCATTATTGTTCCTATTGCCTAAAACTATTGCCACCTTCATTTTAACCACCTTCTTTATTATAACTGGTAATTTCATATAAAAAGCAAATCCTTTTAGGACTTGCTGAATCATCTTTTATTCTTCATCTGAATGGAATAGTTTATAAACATTAGAAATAGGCTTATTACATGAAATAGCTTCAATACCTTTAGCTAACAGTAAGGCAATTGATAAAACTTTGATGTTTGGAACTTTCGCTAATTCTTCCTCAGATCTTTCAATTGAGTTAGTTACGATAAATTCTTTAACTCCACTTTCACCAATTTTTTGCAGGGCATTTTTTGAAAAAACACCATGAGTTGCTGCACAGTAGATATCTAAAGCACCATGTTCTTTTAACATATTTACACAACTTAACAACGACCCACCCGTATCTACCAAATCATCAATAATGATACAATCTTTTCCTCTAACTTCACCAATCAAATTCAGAGCTTCTGCCACATTTGGTGTACTGCGACGTTTATCAATAATAGCAATTGAGCTATCAGGAATACTATTAGCTAAATTTCTTGCTCTTATTGCTCCACCATGGTCAGGAGAAACAACAACCACACCTTGTAATTTTTTATTTCTAAAATACTGACCAATCATATCTACTGCTGTTAAATTATCTGAAGGAATTTTAAAGTAGCCTTGAATTTGTGGAGCATGTAAATCTACTGATACGACCCTGTCTGCACCAGCAGCTTGAAGTAAGTCAGCAACAAGTCTAGAAGTTATAGGCTGCCTAGCTCTAGCTTTTCTATCTTGTCTAGCATAACCATAATAAGGAATAACACAAGTTACTTCTCTACAGCTTGCTCTTTTACAAGCATCTAGACAAATTAAAACTTCCATTATCGTATCATTTACCGGTGCACAAGTTGATTGAATAATGAAAACATGCTTGCCTCGAACTGATTGTTGTGGTTCAACAAGTATTTCCCCATCAGCAAAATGAGTAACCGCAATTTCTCCCTGTTGTACACCAAGAATATTAACTATTTCTTCTGTCAATTGTTTTGATGATGAAAGCGAAAATATTACAACATTATCCATAAATCCTCCACTCCTTTTATTTATTTAAATACTTAAACCCATATCCTGGTTTATTTTTTTGTCTTTCTCTAGCAATTGCTAAATCACCATCTTCCACATCGGCAGTTATTGTTGATCCTGCTGCTAGAACTGCATAATCTCCTATGGTTACTGGAGCGATAAGATTTACATTGCTACCGATAAATACATGGTTGCCTATTTCTGTATGGAATTTATTTTTCCCATCATAGTTAACAGTAACAACACCACATCCAAAATTACAGTATTCACCCACAGTTGTATCGCCTAAATATGTTAAATGAGCACATTTACTATCATGTCCAAATTTAACATTTTTCATTTCCACATAATTACCAATATGACTTTTGTCAGCAATTTCACAACCATTTCTCAAATGACTATTTGGCCCAATTGTTACATTATTTCCAAGTCTTGAATCAGTAATTCGACAACATTTTATGGTGTTTTCATTACCAAAATTGACATTTTCTAAATACGATCCTTCAGTTATAATATTATCTTCTCCGATAACTGATTTTCCTTCAATTCTTACATTTGGATAAATAATAGTGTCACAACCAATTACTGCATCTTTAGAAATATATGTTCTTTCAGGGTCTATAATATTAACTCCCTTTTCCATCCAATAACTGTTAACTTTCATTTGCATCCACCTTGTTGCGCTAGCTAGTTCACTCATTGAATTGATTCCTTGAAGTTCTTCGCTATCCTCAACAAGCAAAGGCATTACTTTATGACCGTGTTTTCTAAATATCTGAACCAAATCCGTAATATAATATTCTCTTTGATTGTTGTTATTATCTACTTCTGGCAAGTATTTCCATAACAATTCATTATCAACACAATAGATGCCAGCATTTATTTCTTTAATTTTTAATTCTTCTTCGTTACAATCTTTTTTTTCAACTATTTTTAATAGTAGGTCGTTTTCTCTAACAATCCTTCCGTAACTTTTTGCATCTTCCAAAACTGTCGTTAAGACAACTAAAGGATTTTCTTTGGTTGTTTTTTCTAAAAGCAACTTATATGTTTCTTCAGTAATTAATGGGCAATCTCCATTAATTATCAAAGTTTTTCCAACATTATTTTTTAATTGCTCTGCCTGCATGACAGCATGAGCTGTTCCAAGGAGTGGTTCTTGCACAGCATACTGAACCTTGTTTTGAAGATAATTCATAATACTTTCTTTACCATAACCTACAACAAAAACTTTATTTTTAACACCAATTTTTTCTAAAGTATCATAAATGTGTTCAATAATTGGTTTGCCTAATATTTTATGCATTGTTTTTGCATGCTTCGAATTCATACGTGTGCCTCTTCCGGCTGCCATAACAATTGCTGAAATCATACCTCTGGTCTCCTTAAACATACACTATTATTGTATCATTCTACAGTCCTTTTTTCTACTTAATTAAGATAGAAGTTCGATATACAAAAGGATATTTCCCTTCCATAAACTTTATCAAATCTCTACAGTCTTGACCTTTTTCTAGCAACACAAACACCGTAGACCCACTGCCTGTCATAACCACATCTTCATAGCCTCTTTCTTTGCACTCTTTAATGATGTCAAGTATTTCAGGAACTAACTTCTCAGCAGAATATAACAAAGAATTTCCTAAAATATCTTTTAATGGTTCATTGTTAATTAAGGCTTTTTTTACTTGATTAATGTCAGGATGAGGGCATTTATCTAAATCCAATATTTCAAAAGCTATTTTAGTATCTACCCCTTGCTTAGGTTTTATTAATAAAACATCATATCCAACTTTTAGCTTGAAAGGTTCAACAATATCTCCAATCCCTCTAACTCTAGCAACTTTTTGGTAAACACAAAACGGTATATCTGCACCCACTTCTTTTCCCAAACAAGAAAGTTGCTTCAAAGATAAATTTAAATTTAACAGTTTATTTACAATTCTTAAAGCAGCAGCACCATCCGCGCTTCCTCCAGCCAGTCCTGCTTCTTGAGGAATGTTTTTAGTAACCTTTATTGAAAAGTGCTCTTTAAAATTAAATTTTTTTCTTAGTAGTTCAATACATCGATAAATAATATTAGTTTCATCATATGGTAAATCATCATTACACCAATAACTTTCTTTTTCAGCAATTTCAATATCGATTAAATCATATAAATCAACTGGAGCCATAATCATATCCATATTATGATAACCATCTTCTCTTTTGCTAATTACATCAATACTAATATTTATTTTTCCATAAGCTTTTTCAATCATATATTTATCTTTACATCAAAATTACTTTTATTGACGCTTCCCTTTCCCTATAGCAATTAATTAACTTACATATTCTATTATTTAAAACCGAAAAAATCAATAACATTCAATAAAGAAATATTATTTCTCTTTTTTGACATATCTTGTTGCTCTTGCTTGGCCAATTTTTTGAATTTTATCTGTGTCTTGTAATTCTTTTAAGGCCCTTTCTATTGTTCTTTTAGAAATCTCAGGACAAAGAATAACTAAATCAGACTTAGAAAGCGGTTCTAAAGTTTTCTCAAAAACCTTCATCACTCTTTCAGAAGAAGATATATTCTTTTCACTAATCAACTTGAACCTATCATCACATTCTTTATAAGCCTTATAAATTATCGATAACATATATTTGATAAAAGGTAATACATCATTTTTGTTTTCCATCCATCCTTTGCTGGAAGCATTTAATTCTCTATAGTAATCTTCTTTACTTTCTTCTATTAGCATTTCTAAACTAAGATACTTTCCAGCAAAAAAACCATACTTATACAATAATAACAATGTCAACACTCTAGAAAGCCTTCCATTTCCATCACTAAAAGGATGGATACATAAAAAATCGTGAATCACAGTTGGAATTAACAATAGTGGTGGAATTTCCAATTTAGCAGCCCTTTGATAAGACTCAATAAAACTATCCATATAGGCCTTTGTTTCAAAGCTTGAGACTGGTTGAAATATAATTCTTTTATTTCCATAAGCATCTCTTTCTATAATCTCACTATCAAAATTTTTAAACTTACCTTTATGATTTATATTTGAAAAAGAGTACATTCTATTATGCAAAGCCAAAATATTATTTATGTTAAATTCTATATACTCATAGTTTTCATGCACCAAATCTAAAACGGCTCTATAACCATATAACTCTTCTTCATTTCGGTTTCTAGGTTCTGTTTTTTTCATCATTAAACCTTCAAGTCGACTGTTGCTGGTTAAAATTCCCTCAATTGCGTTAGATGATTTTGTGCTTTGTATTTTTGCGACTTCAACCATCTTTTCCAACACATCCGTAAAATTTGCCGCATATAATTCTTGTTTACCTTTAAACTCATATATTGAACTTATCAAACCATAGATATCTACCGGTAGATTCAAATTTAAAAGTTTAGTATAATCAAACTCTCTCATAACGCAATCCTTTCTACTCCATTTTACAGTATTTGGCGGTGATAATCAACAAATTTTGAATTTATTATAGCCATTTATTTTAATTTGGCTCCAATTATTTTAAGATGGCGAGATTAAATGTAGCCATTTTTCTCTTTTTGGCGTTATTACTCTAAAGGCGGCAAAAATAGTGGCTTATAATTAAAAATCCGAGCATTAAATCACTATTAACTCGGATTATAATTTCATTTAATATTCAAATTATATACTTATTTTCTTTAGCCAAATGCTATTGGATTTACAATGACTCTAAATCTTTTTGTTTACTATCAACTATTAACTGCAGAAACTCTGAAATATCTTTATCATACTTGCATTCTGAAATAATGCCTGTAGCAAAATCAAAGTAAAACCCCAAAACATTAAGTTCACCAGTTACAACCTTTTCTATTACAAATGGATAGGTCATAAGATTGTCTAACTGCTGCAGTACATTTACTTTTTCTAACATTTCCAACTGCTTATCTTCAGCTAAATCAGAATATCTTTCTTTAATAGATTCTGCTAACAAAACACTTTGTTTTATCCACTCTGCTGTGTAAGGCAAAGTTTCTTCATAATCGCGGACATGCATCATTGCCCCACAACCTCCGCAATTTGAATGACCACAAACAACAATGTTCTCTACTTTTAGTACTTTAACTGCATATTCTAAAGCAGAAATAATGTCAGGATGTTCCTTTGGCTCCTTAGACCTTGGAACTATATTGGCTACATTTCTTATATGAAATATTTCCCCAGGATCTGCTTGCATCATTTTTTCTACATCGATACGAGAATCTGAACATGTAATAACAAGAGTGTGAGGATTTTGTGATGTAATTAAATCTGCATATTTTTCTTTGTTTAAATCATATTCTTTTTCTTTAAATTGTTTCAAGCGTTCTTTAAGATTCATCTAAACAACCCCTTTCTTTAAACTATCTTTCTACACGAATTAAATATTTGCGTTAAGGTATTTTATCATTAATAAATAATTCTTGTCTATTGTATATAACTTAAATTTATAAAAAAATCAAAATAAAAAGGAGTAGTAAATTTAAAACAATTTTAACACTCCTTATATTTTATAACAGTAATTCTTACTAATTTATCCTATCAATCTTCTTTTTGAAGAAACCTTAGGTGTTCCGACACGGATGTTATAGCCCCAACTTGACATAAGTACTGTCTGATTAGCACATAAGTCGCCTTGAAGACTCATATAAATAGCAGTATCTGTAAAGTCCCAACCATACGCATTCATTAATAGTCTATGAATTTCTCTATAACCAAGTTCTGCAGCTTCATCATAACTTGGAGCAGAGGTATTTACATAGAAATAATCAGCAGTTTCAGTTACTGGCCAATTTAGTTTGAAATCTTTAATCAAACTTACAGTAGCAACCACTTCTCCTGCTATCTCAACTCCAGCGCCTATCATTTCTCCATCTGCCATACTGGCATGAAGATCGCCCAAAGCTAAAAGCCCTCCCTTTACTCTTACTGGAAGATATACTTTAACTCCTCTAGTTATTACTTTGCTATCCATGTTTCCACCATGGTTACCTGCCATACCTGAAACAACATCATCGCCAGCAGGAGCACAGCCAATTACTCCTATCATTGGATTAGCAGGCCATTTAATATCATTGTAATGGACATAACCATCTTTAACTTCCAATACCTTTGTTCTAATTTCTGTTTCACCATCAAAAATGCTTGCTCCTGGTATTGTACAGCCAATTCCTTGAGGTTTCACTTCAATAGAAAGAATATCTACCACAACAACATCTCCTGGTTCAGCACCTTCAATATAAACTGGTCCAGTTGCTGGATTTACATTATTCCAGTCTATTGCACCCACAAGTTTGTCTTCACTTTTAATTTGTCCTCCAAAACAGTCTTCGGTAATGAATTTTACAGTATCTCCACTCTTTATGTGAGCAACAGGTTTTGCGTTCTTACTGAAAGCGTAAATAGTATCTCTAATCTCTAGCATTTTATCCTCCTTTGATTTTTTTCTTATTCCTTTTGGTTAAAAACCACCATATATTGTCTATAATTTTAGCACAGGAAAACCATGGGAGCAAATTACATATTCTTAAAACCCTTCATAATTTAAAATAAAAAACTCTATTTAAAAATTTTTATTGATTTTTATATTTTCTTTTTAAATCAATTCTAAACAATTACTTCATATATTTTAATATAGTCTTCCAACTCTAATTGTTCCACCCTTGAAGTTGGGTTAACTCCGATATCTAATAGTTGTTGTGGATTAATAATGAAACCACTATTGTTTAAATTTGAAAGTATCATTTTTCTTCTTTGTGAGAAGGATGCTTTTACAATATCAAATAATAATTTTTCATCCTCTATTTTTTTATAGTCTTCTTTTATTTCAAATATTAATATTTCACTGTCTACTTTTGGTGTAGGAATGAAGTTGTTTTTACTAACTTTGGTTAATGATTTTACATCACAATAATACTGCGCCATTATTTGTAAAACACTATAGTCTTTCCCTTTTTTGTTTTTAGTAAATCTATCAGCCACTTCTTTTTGCATCATGGCGATAATTTTATTAATCTTATCACTAGATTGTAATACTTTAGTTAATATTTCAGTTGTTATGTAATAAGGAAGATTAGAGACAATTGTTACTTTTTGATTATAAAAGTTTAATAAACTTTCTAAATCAACTTTTAAAAAGTCTTCATTTATAATTTTAATATTTCCATAATTTTTTAGATTCTCATTTAGAATTTCTACTAAATCACTGTCAATTTCATAAGCGATGACTTCTTTTGCTTTTTGAGCTAATGCTTGAGTAATCGCTCCTAGACCTGCTCCAATTTCAATGATAATGCTACCTTCAGTTATTTCTTCAACTATTTTTTTAATAATGGTTGGTTCAACAAGAAAATTCTGTCCAAATTTTTTCTTTGCACGATAATCATATTTATTTAAAACATTAATAGTTTTTGATTTACTTCCTATCATATTTATCTAATATATCCTTTAAATAATTAAACTGATAACCAAGCATGTTTAAATATTTAAAAAGTCTTTTATTGTTGTTTATACCAAGATTTAACTTTTTTGACAAATAATCTCTTTTTACTTTATCTTTGATTAATCCTAGTTTAAGATATTCGTTCCAACTAATACTTTCTTTATTTTCAATAAAAGTAACAACTTTTTTTAAAGCATTAATTAAATCTTTATCATCAACATATTCAATACCAACATTTCTTTTGCCAATAGCTTTATCTTTTTCAATGAATACATGTTTAACGTTTTTCACTTTTGAATCAATTACATCTCGTATTTTCTTTCCTGGGAAATCTGGATCAGTCATTACAATAACACCATTGTTTTCGCTAGCCATTTTAATTAACTTTACATCTTCTTCAGTTATTGCTAATCCGTTAGTACATAAGACATGACAATCAAATAGTTTTTCTATTCTTTCTTTATCATGTTTTCCTTCAACAACGATTAACTCTTTTACTTTAATCATTGTTTGCCCCCATAAATCTTTGATAGTTATTAATTAAATGTTGTTGTAAATCCTCTATTTCCATTTCTCTTAACTCAGCAATATACTTACCAACATAACAAACATAAGCTGGTTGATTATCCTTGCCTCTAAAAGGAACTGGCGTCAAATAAGGGCTATCAGTTTCAATCATTATTTTATCCAAATCTACATTTATCGCATTACTTTTAACTTTATTAGCATTTTTAAAAGTTACAACCCCTGTAAAAGAAATAAAATAACCTAACTTCTGATACTCTTTCATCATTTCTAAAGAGTCAGAAAAACAATGCATTAAAACGTTTGTTTTTGCATATGCCTTTAAGGTGTCATAAGTATCTTTAGCTGCACTTCTTGAATGAATTATTATCGGTTTTTTATATTTGTTAGCAATTTCAATTTGTTTAATAAATAACTCTTTTTGCTTATCAGCAAATTCTTTCGTGTAGTAATAATCTAAACCTATTTCTCCGATTGCTTTAATTTGTGGATATTTTTCTAAAACAAAAGCAAGAAAATCTAAATCTTCTTGGGTTATACTTTTAGCATCTTGAGGATAATAACCAAAACTAATATCCAAGTTTGGATATTGTTTTTGTTTTTTAAGCATGTACATTAACTCTTCTTCACTGCTGCATATAACATTAATAATAGCTACATCATTTTCTTTAGCCCTTTGCATATAGCTATCAAAATCATTTTTATATCTATCATCAGCTAAATGACAGTGAGTATCTATCCAATATGTCATCCTATTTACCCACACAAAATCTTGAGAAAATGCCATCTAATAAATCTTCTCTAGAATATTCTCCTAATATCTCTTTTAAATATCTATAAGCATTTTGTATATCTTCAGTAACTAAATCCAAAGGAACTTCATTATTTAAGGCTTCTAAAGCTAACTTCATTGATTGTTTAGCCTTCCTCATTAATGAAATCTGTCTCTCATTAGTTAAAGCAGGTTGCAAAAGAGCAATTTTATTTTCTTCAAACATTTCATTTATCGCGTTTATCAGTTGGCTGATATCATTGTTGGAAGCTGAAATTGTTATGCCTTCATCAGATTCTTTAATATCCGATTTATTATAAACAACAATTCTATTTAAATCTTTTGTCTCTTCTAACAGTTGATAGTCTTCTTCATCGATATCTGAACTATCTATAACAACAATAACCAACTGCGCTTGAGCTAAAGCTTCTTTTGATTTTCTAATACCAATTTGCTCAATGCTGCTTTCTGCTTCTCGAATTCCAGCGGTATCAATTAAATGCAATGTTACATTATTAAGTCTTACTTCACCTTCCACCAAATCTCTAGTTGTACCAGCAATATCTGAAACTATGGCTTTATCCTGATCTAACAAAGCATTAAGAAGAGAGCTTTTACCAACATTTGGTTTTCCAACTATTACTGTCTTAATTCCTTCTTTTACCACAATACTGCTTTCTGCAACATTTAGAATTTCTTCACTTTCTATCAGCCATTTCTCAACTAAAGCTTTCACTTCTCCTGTTGTGATAATTCCATTATCATCATATTCTGGATAATCAATATTGACCTCAATATGAGCCACGCACTGTTCAACCGCATCAATCATTGGTTCTAATAATTTTCTAATACTTCCACTTAATGAATTCATTGCTAGTTTAGCATTATCTTTATTATCAGCCACAATCAAATCATTAATAGCTTCCGCCTGAGTTAAATCAATTTTCCCATTTAGGAAAGCTCTTTTTGTAAACTCTCCATTTAAAGCCTGTCTTGCACCATAACTTAAACACAAAGTTAAAATCTTTCTGGTCACATATAGACCGCCATGACAGTTGATTTCTACCATATCTTCACCAGTAAATGATTTTGGGTTTCTAAAAATATTGACTAATACTTCATCAACTCTTTCGTTGGTTTTAGGATCAACAATAAATCCATAATAGATACGATAACCCTCATAATCTTTTTCTTTGCTGACAAATATCTTATCAAGCACATCAAAACAATTATCCCCTGATAATCTAATTACATTTATGGCAGCAGCACTTAAAGCGCTTGTAGAAATCGCTACAATTGTATCATTTAACATAACTTGCTTTCCTCGATACATATTGTATCATAACAGTATTTTTATTGACAAAAAAGGCTTTTTCGCAAAGCCTTATTATTTTATTCTTTTTCTGCTTCTTCCACAATTTCTTTTGCCCAATTGAAGAATTTATTAGTTGCTAAATCTTCAACTGTTTTTATATTAAATGCTTCTTTAAGTAATTTTGCATCATTTGCTGAGACGCCCCATAAAGCATCTACTGGAGACTTCATTAGTTTGTCTAAAGGCAAAGAACTGTATTTTTTGATTATCCATCGATTTCTGTTTTGTAAATCTTTATCTTTAGTTACTGCTTCTGCTTTTGTTTTTTCTTCTTCTGAAGAGACTGCTTTTTCTTCAACTTTAACTATTTCTTCTTGTTTTTCAACAACAGCTTTTTCTTCAACCTTTTTATTTTTAGCTAAAACTGGTATTGCATAAAATAATGCAACAATAGCAAAGTTAACAATAATATGTCCATAAAAAACAATTATCTCCATCGGTTTAATTAATAGCACTATCGCTATCGCTAGATTTATTACTCCAAAAATGACTCCATAAATACCAGCTGGTTTCATTAATTTTGTCAGAGCAAAAAATATTACAGCACCCATCACTAATGCTAAAACAATATTTAATACAATATTTATTTGAAATAAAGCTAAAGCGAAAACTAAGATAAAACCTAATATTGAAATTAAAAGCACTTTTTTATCAAAGATAAATTGTATAGCTATCAACATTAAAAACCCAACTAATATACTATGCAAAAACACGTAAGAAAAACTGTTATAGTTAGATGCTTTAGCACTGGTGAAAAAACTACAAATAGTTAAAATCAAATATAAGGCAATTAAATGATAGAAAACTGTTTTTGTTTTTTCTTCATCATCATCCCTTACAAGATGTAAAATGATTACTAAAACTATCAGTAACAAAGTCAATGATAAACTCATTAAATAGATAAAATATTGTTTTCTTAAAATAAAGGCTACAATCGCCAATATAACAGCGATTAAATTTAACCATGAAACAGTTTTTTCAGCTTTTTGATAATTATTTATATTTTTTTGTTCCATAGTTTACTCCTTTTCAATATCTTTTACATCTACCCACCCATATACTCTTTTGCCATCTAATGACACCAAATGATAAGGGTGCTTAGCATTTCTTGCTACACGTGTTACTTTACATCTACTTTCAGGTCTATTATGTGTTGGGGATTTAGATGTTGAACTATAATAAACATTACCCCCCTTAAATGTTACGATATCACCAACATTCAAGTTAGTATTGGTCACCATTTTTATTAATCGAACTTCATTTTCCTCTAAAATAAACAAGTTTGTAACTAATTCTTTTTGTTGTAAAGTAAGTTTTTCGTAAGCATCTCTAGCAGCTTTAATAGCTTTTTCATTATAATTATTATCTAGGGCATTAATCATTTCTATAACTTCCAAAGCGGCTTGCTTATCTTTTAAAACCTGTATTTGGTTTTTATAATCTTGAAGTTTTTCAAAAGTTTTTACTTTTTCTTGAGCTTCCAAAGGAAGATTGTCGTATTTTTCTTGAGCTTCAATAATTACACTTTCTTCTTCTAAAGTAATAGGAGTTTTGATTGAGTTTACAAACAGGTCAAATTGTTCAGCTAAAATTACATTTTCATCAACTACTTCTTTTTTAAAATTGTCAATAAATGGCATTTTAACTGTTTCGTCAAGTTTGTTTAATCCTTTAATCCCCAAAAATAAAAAGAAAAATAGTAGTAATAACCCTAATATATGTTTTTTCATATTATTTACCTTTTGTTTCTTCATACAATATTTTAGCTCTTTTGAAATACTTCAAATTAGCCATTTCTTTTATATTGTCAATTCCAAAAGCCTCTTTCATTTTTTCTTTATCTTTTTCAGATACTCCTTGTAGAGCATCAATTGGAGCTTTTAAAAGTTGTTTAGCACTTTTATTTTCATACTCCTTATCCAACCAATTTTTGTCTATCATCATTACCAATCCCCCTTGTTTAATTCTATATTATTCCTATCGCTTTCACAAGTTTTTACATCATTTTTTATCATAGTATATGATAAAATTTATAGTGAAAAAATTGGAAAAGGATGAATCTTATGAAAAACAAAAAAAGAAAAATTATATTAATATTTATTATGAGCATTATTTTTATCGCTTTAATTTCTTATTACATGGTTTTCATCCGTGGTTTTTATGCTGAAAGCGATAAAGTCGTAGGCCCTTACACTGGATCAGCACATGTAGATGATTTTAAAGATGTTGAACAATGGCAATTTGGCGAAAATAAATATGGTCAAATTGTTTTTGTTGACCCTGACAAAGCTTTTGATTTAGCTAAGGAAAAATATGCTGAAGCTATTAATCTGATTTATGATAACTACAAAGAAGAATATCATCTTGATAAATTTAGTAAAAAAAATTATCGCATATATATGATGCTTGGTTGGCAAATACCAACCGAAGATGAACAAATAAGAAAACAAGGAGTTAAATTAACTCAATTTTTAGACATTTATGAAAACAGCTTTAAAAGATGGATTTATGTACTCGGCATAGGTTGGGAAAGAATCTGCCCATAAACTTTAATAAAATCTATCTTATCCTTTATTTAATTAACATTCTATGACTTGTTTGAAAATAGTCGATATTGTTGTTATAATTTACCCATAAGTAAGGAATAAATATATGAAACTTCATGAATCAGCAGAAAATTATTTAGAAACTATTTTGGTTCTCTCTAAAAAGAGTTCTTTTGTTCGTTCTATTGATATTGCTGAGGCTTTGAATTTTTCAAAACCAAGTGTAAGTGTTGCTATGAAAAAACTTTCTAAGGGAGGTTTTATTGCGGTTGGTAAAGATGGAGCTATAAATTTAACAGAAGAAGGTCTAAAAATTGCTGAGAAGGTTTATGACCGTCATGTATTTCTTACCGATTGGTTAATTAGCATTGGTGTTGATGAAAACGTCGCTAGTGAAGAAGCCTGTAGAATGGAACATATAATTAGTCAACAAACTTTAGAAGCCTTAAAAAAGAATTATGGAAAAAAATAATTCTTTTTTTATATCTAATAGTCAACACTTCATTAACTATGAATAAAACTTTTTTATGACCATTTGCAATTTCTATTGTTTTATTTATTTTAAAATCTCAACTTTGATTTCTTAAAATAATTTCATTTGTATCAGAATTCATCCCATCAACAATAGCTAACGATTCCAAATGGTATCCCAAGTTTCTAATAATTGTTCCACCTGGTTGAAATCCTTTTTCAACAGCAATTCCAATGCCTATAATTTTAGCTTTAGCTTGCTTGATAATTGATATTAAGCCCTGTAAAGCACAGCCATTAGCTAAGAAGTCATCGACAATTAAAATGTTTTCTCCTTCATTTATAAACTTTTTAGAAACAATTACTTGATTTTTATTTTTATGAGTAAAAGATTCAACTTCAGCAATATATACATCTCCATCAATATTGACACTTTTTGCCTTCTTTGCGAAAACTACTGGGACATTGAAATATCTTGCCACCGCAAAAGCAATGGCAATTCCACTAGCTTCTATAGTTACAATTTTATCGACTTTCTTATCTTTAAATCTTTCATAAAATTCTCTGCCCATTTCATCTAGTAAGTTAATGTCAATTTGGTGATTCAAAAAATTGTCAACTTTTAAAACATTGCCTGATTTTACAACACCATCTTTTAAAATCCTTTTTTCTAAACAGTTCATAAATTATCCCTTTCTTTATAGTTATAAATAATACAATACATTAAATATTGTATCATAAACCATGATTATTATTTATTGCTTACCAATAAAAAACGGCAATTTAAATTGTCGTTTTCTATCTTTTTATTTATCTAAGTATTTGTTTATAGCTTCCAATCTGTTCATTGCCTTAGCTAGTGATGCTCTTGCTAAAATAATATCTGTATCTCTTTGAGCCACTGATAATTTTTCTTCAGCTTTTTGAATTGACGCTCTAACTTTTCGTTTATCAAGCTTTTGAACATTTTCAATTGCATCACAAAGAATTGTAGCTTCATTATTCTCAAACAAAAGCATACCATCACTAATAGAATGATAAGAATCGATTTTATCAAAAGTTGTTTCGATGACTCCAATTTTTAAAGGTAACATTATTGGCATATGGTTAGCCAAAATACATCTTCTGCCTTCAGCAGTGGGAACATTTAATCTATTAGTTTCCACTGTTTCATAGAGTCCTTTATATGTAACAAAGTGGACCTTAAAATTATTCATTACATCATCCCTTTCGCTTTTTCTACTACATCTTCAATAGCCCCCACAAAAGTAAAAGCAGCTTCTGGAAGGTGATCGTGTTTGCCATCTAAGATTTCTCGAAACGATCTAACTGTATCTTCTATTTTTACAAATTTCCCATCATAACCAGAAAACTTTTCCGCTACATGGAATGGTTGTGATAAAAAGTTTCTTACTCTTCTTGCTCTATTAACAGTAGTTTTATCTTCATCAGATAATTCATCTATACCTAAAATAGCGATTATATCTTGTAAATCTTTATATTTCTGTAGAATACTAATTACCTCTTGAGCAACATCATAATGATTTTCACCTACAATATTAGGATCTAGTGCTCTTGAAGAAGATTCTAATGGATTAACTGCTGGATATAAACCTAACGAAGCAATATTTCTATCCAAAACTGTTTTGGCATCTAAATGAGCAAAAGTAGTGGCAGGAGCAGGGTCTGTTAAGTCATCTGCTGGAACATAGATTGCTTGAATTGAGGTGATTGAACCATTTTTAGTTGAAGTAATTCTTTCTTGAAGTTCACCCATTTCAGTCGCTAAGGTAGGTTGATAACCAACTGCTGATGGCATTCTTCCTAAAAGTGCTGAAACCTCTGATCCTGCTTGTGAGAAACGATAAATATTATCAATAAATAATAAGACATCCTGATTATCTTCGTCTCTAAAATACTCTGCCATAGTTAAAGCACTTAGTGCTACTCTCATCCTAGCTCCTGGAGATTCATTCATTTGTCCATAAACTAAAACTGTTTTATCTAAAACTCCTGAATCTTTCATTTCATAGTAAAGGTCATTGCCTTCTCTAGTTCTTTCTCCTACACCTGCAACTACTGATAAACCATTATGTTCGGTAGCAATTGAGTGAATCATTTCTTGCATTAAAACCGTTTTACCAACTCCGGCACCACCAAATAAACCTGTTTTTCCACCTTTAATATATGGACATAAAAGGTCTACAACTTTAATCCCTGTTTCTAAAATTTCTACTGCTGTCTGTTGATCTTCGAAAGATGGAGCTTTTTTATGAATAACATCTCTTTTAACATTACTTGGAATTTTACTTAATCCATCAATTGGGTCTCCTAATAAGTTAAACATTCTTCCTAATATTGGTTTGCCAACTGGCACTTCAATCGCTTTACCAGTATCATAAGCTATCATTCCTCTTTTTAATCCGCTTGTTTGGTTCATAGCGATACATCTTACTTTATCATCGCCGATGTGTTGTTCAACCTCACAGGTGATAGTTTCATTATTTAATTCAATTTTTATCGCATTATATATATTAGGTAAAGTTTCATTAAATCTAATATCAACAACAGGACCTATTATTTGTACTACTTCACCGATATTTTCAAAAGCAGTAGAAGTTGTTTCTTCTTGTTTTGTTTCTATTGATGTATCAATATTTTCTACCATAATTAACTCCTTTCTACTTACTGTTAACCGTTCCGGCTGTTATTTCATTCATTTCCTGGGTAATAGCAGCTTGTCTTGCTTGATTGTATGTTAATTCCAATTCATTAATTAAATCATCAGCATTTTTGTTAGCATTATCCATGGCACTTCTTCTTGCTGCATGTTCACTTGTCTTAGCTTGTAAGAAAGTGGAATAAATCTGTGAACTGACATACATTGGAATCAACTGATTTAATACCTCTTCTCTACTTGGTTCCAACAACATTTCTGTTTCTATAAGTTCACCACTTATTTTAATTGGCAATAAATGGAAAGTTGTAGGTAAAAAAGTAAGAGCATTTACATATTGTGTATAAATAACATCAATCGAAGATAACATGTCATTTTGATATAAAATAAGTAAATCTGTAATTAATTGATTGATTTTTGCTGGTTCCAGATCCTGCCATTCATTATATTCTTTAATAACCATATAATTATTAGCTTTTAACCATTTAATCCCATATGTTCCAATGGCAAAGATTGGTTCATCTTTTGAAATATGTTTTTCAACATATTTTAATAAATCTTGGTTGTAAGAACCACATAGCCCACTATTTGAAGTGATGATAATATGAGCAGGATTATCAATAGTTGAAGGTTTCAAATATAAGTTTGTTTCTTCTCCTTCTCTTTTAGCAGATAAAGCAGCCAACAAGAAAGTATGATAGATATCAGCATATTCATTATTTTCTATCATTTTGTTTTTCTGTTTTTGAAGTTTGGCTGTCGCAACTAAAGCCATAGCATTAGTTAGTTTTTGTGTTGACTGAACTGACTTTAACTGCCTTTTTATCATGCTAATTTGTCCTGCCATCTTACATCTCCGTTATTCTAAATTTTTCACCATGTTCTTTCATTACCTGATACATTTTTTCTTCAAGTTCTGGTGAAATATCCTTTTCATTTCTTATTTCTTCAACAATTTCTGGATGAGAAGAATGCATTTCTAGTAATAATGATTTTTCATAATACTTAACCATTCTTAAAGGAATACTATCAATCAATCCTTTTTGGTTAGCAAATAAAACTAAAACCATGTCCTCCATAGCTACTGGAGCATACTGTGGTTGTTTTAAAAGTTCTGTTAAGTGTTGACCACGATTGATAGTTTGTTTTGTTGTTACATCTAAATCGGTGCCAAATTGAGCAAAGTCTAATACTTCACGATACTGCGCTAAATCTAATTTTAATGAAGCAGATACTTTCTTCATGGCTTTAGTTTGAGCTGCACTACCAACACGCGATACTGATAAACCAGAATCTACTGCTGGCCTAATACCACTATTAAATAATTCTGTTTGCAAGAAAATCTGTCCATCAGTAATTGAAATTACGTTGGTTGGAATATACGCGGAAATATCTCCAGCTTGAGTTTCAACAATTGGCAAAGCGGTTAATGAACCACCACCAAATTCTGCTGATAGTTTTCCACTTCTCTCTAACAATCTTGAATGCAAGTAGAAAACATCGCCTGGATAAGCTTCTCTTCCTGGAGGACGTTTCAATAATAAAGAAAGCGTACGATAAGCAACAGCATGTTTACTTAAATCATCATAAATAATTAATACATCTTGCCCTTGATTCATCCAATATTCACTGATTGAACAGCCTGCATATGGCGCAATATATTGTAGCGCTGCTGGCTCGCTTGCCCCAGCAACTACCACCGTTGTATAAGCCATGGCTCCATTTTGTTTTAGTTTTTCAACAATTTGGGCTACGGTAGAATTTTTTTGTCCAATTGCAACATAGATACATTTAACATTCTTTCCTTGCTGATTCAAGATGGCATCTATGGCAATAGCTGTCTTTCCTGTTTGTCTATCTCCAATAATTAACTCTCGTTGTCCTTTTCCAATTGGAATAATCGAATCAATAATCTTAAGCCCTGTCTCTAAAGGCTGATGAACTGACTGTCTTTCAATTACTCCAGGAGCAGTTTTTTCAATTGGAGCATATTCAGTGGTTTTAATTGCCCCTTTTCCATCAATCGGATTTCCTAAAGCATCAACTACTCTTCCTAACAAAGCATCTCCAACAGGGACTTCAACAACTCTACCAGTAGCAACTACTTGACTTCCTTCAACAACATTTCCAGCATCTGCTAAAAGTACTGCTCCTACATTGTCCTCTTCAAGGTTCATAACCATTGCTACACTATCACCAATTGATAATAGTTCTTCCGACATTGCTTCAAAAACTCCACTTATATTTATAATTCCATCAGCCACTGATGTTACATATCCTGTCGTAGCCGAGGTTTGAACATTTACTCTTTGTTTTTCGAAAGTATCAATTTGCTCTTTAATCGATAGACTTATTTCCTTTGTTGAAGCTTCAAAATCCTCATCTTTTGCTAGTAATGAAGCTTTTAAATCTTTTAATTTCGAGCGATATGAACCATCCCAAACATTGTTGTTAATAACAATCTTAAATCCACCTAAAAGCGCTTCATCAATCTTATTTTCTAAAACAACTTTTTGTTCTAATTCAGATCCTATTGTTTCTTCTAATTTTTCAATATGTTTTTTATCTAAAGGCCTAACTGAATAAACCACACCAAAAGCAACGCCTTTAACACGATAGTAATAAGCCAAAAAATCATTAATCAATAATAATTCGGTATGTTTTTGATTAATGGCATTATTCATAATAAAGAACGTTGTTAATACATCATTGTCTAATGTGTTATTAAATGCTTTTTGAAGTCTTTCTTTTTTATCACTTGTAGAAACATTTGTTGAATCTATATATGCTGCTAGTTCACTGTCTAAATTTAACTTTTCATTAACTCGATTTAAATTACTGAAATATAAATCTACTTTATCATCCTGTAAAGCTAAATTATATAAGTCATGAGCAGATCTTCTAGTTGTTATACTCATTTGCCAGTTACTTCGTTAATGAAACTTTCGATACTATCAATATCTGATTGACTATCTAATTTTTCTTGCAACATCTTTTCTGCTGCTGTAATTGCTACATTAACAATCTCCTGATGCATATCTTCTAACATTTTGTTTTTCTGTAAAGTGATATTGTATTGAGCTTCTTCAACTAACTGTTGTGATTTTTGTTTTCCTTCTTCTAATAAATTGTTCTTTAATCTTAAACCTTCTTCTTGAGCTTTGCGAATTGTTTCTTGAGCTTGAATTTTTGCTTTTTCAATATATTCATTAGCCTTTTCATTTAACATTTCAGATTCTTCTTTTAACTCATCAGCATCTGTTAATCTTGATTGTTCATACTCTGATCTAGCATCAAGAATCCTTTTAACAGGTTTCCATGCTAATAAATACATTAAAGTAAACAAAATCGCTGTAGCTAATAATTGTGTTGCAACAGTTAAGATATTTGGCATTAATAACTCCAAAATATCAGGTATATTCATATATTTATGCTCCTAAAATAAAGATAATTAGAAACGCTATCAACAAGCCATAAATAGCTGATGTTTCAGCAATAGCTGCACCAATTATTGCCATACCTTGAATTTTTCCTGATGCATCTGGGTTTTTACCGATTGCTTCTACTGCTGCAATCGCAACTTTTGCTTCATAGACACCTACGATAGTTCCACCTGCTACTGCTAATGCTGCTGCTAAAGCGATAATTCCTGTTTCCATGTTCTTTCCCTCCTAGTAATCTTTTGGTAACTCTTTTCCTATAAAAGAGAGTGTTAGTGTAATAAATATAAATGCCTGCATTGCTCCTGAAAATAAATCAAAATAGAAATGCAACACTGGAGCAACTACTACTCCAATAACATTGAATCCAGCAAATAGCGGAATCAATGATGAAACTTTTGCAAATAATTGATAAATAACTCCCATTAGAACAGTTCCAGCAATAATATTTCCAAACAAACGTAGTGACAATGATAATAGTGTTGAAGCTTTACTAATGACATTCATAATAATAAACGGTGCCATAGGTTCTGCTAAACTTTTCATATATCTTTTAAGTCCGTTGGCTTTAATTGCATAATACTCGATTAATATACAAGTTACTGCAGCTAATGATAAGGTTACGCTATAGTTTGATGTTGGAGATTCAAACGATAATAGTCCAGCTATATTAGACAAGAAAATATAAACTACAACTGTCATGATATATGGGGTTAAAAACTTTGCTGCTTTTTCATCTGTTTTTTCTTTGACCATCTTATCAACCATTTCTGCTCCCATCATAACCAATAGTACAATTCCTGTAGGTTTGGATAACGGATCGAATTTAACAAGTTTTCTATTAATCAATATCAATAACACAGCAATAATAACTACTATCGCTATGATATAAAACACTGTTGGTTGTAATTCCATTTTACTCGCCTCCCTTTCTTTTCAAAGCTAATATTAATAAGCTTATTTTAAAAATCATCAGTCCAAAAAAAACCCCGAAAATATTTATTTTTTCTGGAATTATCATCGCAATTAACATCGATATAATAATTATTGATAAGCGAAATAGCTTTGATATTATCAATTTTGTAGAACTTTGCTGTTCAACAAGTGTTTCATTCATATTAATAGTTAATAACTGAATATACAATAGTGAAATAAGACATCCCAATATCACACCAGCACTAACTGCTTTGTTAATAAAAGCAAATATTATTGAAAACACAATTGTTATTATAACAGAAAGTACTTTTACATTTTTATCCATCAGTTAATTTGATGACGAAAAAATATTTAATTCTCTTAAATATCGTTGAAATTCTGCATTATCTTCTATCATTTTCGTCATCCCCCTTCAAAAAACCGACACTAATCATTATATATCATAACATAAGCATCCTAGGTTTTCTATATCAATTTTATTTGTAAATGTACATACTAAATATAAGGGAAATGCTTTATTATTTCTTCTTTAAATTCGCTTAATGAATGTTGATAAACACCTTCTAACAAGATAATATCCATTTCTAATGCTCTTTGTTTTACTGGTTCAAGAGCTTTTTCTGAAGCTACTAAAATTGCTTTAGCATACTTTCCACCATATTGTTGAGTTATAACTTTTATCTCATACAAAAATTCTTTTGTCGGTTGAGTATTCTTACAACTTACAAAAATAGGTGTATGATTATAAATCATTACTACATCTACCTCGTTTCTTGGATCAGCAGGTATATTAGTTATTATTCCGTTTAAATCTATTAAGACACTTGCCTGACAATCTTTAAAAATATTGCATTCATAAGCTGCTAAACAAGTGTACATTTCTAAAGCTGAACCAGAATTTTCATATAATTTTCTTGTCCTTGAAAAAGGATTCATCTCATAGATACAATATTTTTTATCTTTTATTATTTTATATTGCCAATCTAAAACTATCTTAAATTTTGTAAGTCTCTCCATAACTCTACCAACTGTTTTTTCATCACCATATTTATTGCATCGACGTTGATAAAAAGTTTTGCCATCATCAATATAAGATTCACTAGGCATCGAGCAAAATTTATTCCATTCATAAGGAATTCTTTTAACAGCATCCCAAACTCTTAATATTTCATTTCTCAATTCTTTTTTTGAATAATCATATTTAATGCCATCGGAAATTGAAATAACTTTTCCACCATTCATGGCAATTATTTCTTCAATAGTTGCAGTACAATTTTCCTTTTTGGTATAAACATCTTTATTATTGTTATAAATTAAAGTATCAGTTTTAACATCATATTGATGGACCATTGTTTTATAATTGCGGTATTTCCCAATAATATATCCAGTAGCCACTGAGAAAAGTTCAGAACCTCCAGTGATATCAAAATCATACAAGTCATCTTTGTTCATTACTTCTATAATCTGACTAGCAATTAAAGCAACTGAATTTTCATCCACCTTAACAAACTTTGCTTCCAATTGAAAATGCTCTTTAATAAATTGAGTTAGATGTTCTTTTTTTCTAGGATTAGGTCCCTGCAAATAAAAGAAATACACACCATCATAATCTTGATGAAATAATGAAATTAAGTTTTCTAAGTATTCTTTATCATAAAATTCCATCAAATACGTTTTCATGTGTACTCCTTTTTTCTTCTTACTTTTATTCTATCTTTATTTTTACCTCATTTCAACAAAGCAAAAGGTGATATCAACCACCTTTTATTATTTAGTACCAAATATTCTATCTCCAGCATCTCCTAATCCTGGAACAATGTATCCTATTTCATTTAACTTTTCATCTTTTGATGCCAAATATATCTTAACATCTGGATGAGCTTTTTCTACTGCATCTATTCCTTCTTGAACACCTACTAAACAGACAATTCTAATATCTGTTGCTCCAGCTTTTTTAACACAATCGATTGCTGCTACTGCACTACCACCTGTTGCTAACATTGGATCAACAATCATTACCATGCTATTTGCTATATTTGATGGAAACTTTGCGTAATAGAAATGAGGTTCTAATGTTTTTTCATCTCTATATAAACCAACATGGCCCACTTTTGCTGTTGGTACTAATTGTTGAATCCCATTGACCATTCCTAAACCAGCTCTTAATATTGGAACTAAGACAATTTCTTTATCTAGCTTATGACCTATCGTTTTTCCCATAGGTGTTTCAATTTCTACCTCTACTAAAGGGAAGTCTTTTGTGATTTCATAAGTCATTAAACCACCAATTTCATCAAGATTTTGTCTGAAATCTTTTGTTCCTGTTTCAACATTTCTCATGATTGTTAATTTGTGTTTAATTACTGGATGATCTATTACATACAACATTTTCGTTTCCTCCTTTAATGTAATACTTATATTTAACATGCTAAAGCATTGTTAATATCTTCTTTTGTGATATCGCCTTCTCTTAAAAAATATATATCTTCTTTGGTGCAATCAATTATTGTACTTGCTACTTGTGACTTAGCTTTACCTTCTACAATTAAATCAATCTTTCCATCTAATTGCTTTAATACTTCCTTATGATTATTGGTAGTAGGTTTCCCTGAAATGTTAGCGCTAGTTACATACATTGGTCCCACTTCCTTTAATAGCCTTAAAACAAACTCATCATCAGGGATTCTAATAGCGATAGTATCAAAACCATTAGTAAATTCATCTTTGATGGTATCTTTCTTTTTAAGAACCAAAGTAAGGGCTCCTGGGGTAAATTTTTCTACCAATTTCTTTTCTCTTGCATTTAAAAAAGCCACCTCTTGCATTTGATGAATATCACTGACCATTAAAGGAAATGGTTTTTTTTCATCTCTGCCTTTAGCGACTTTCATTTTATTTAAAGCTTCTAGATTATCAAAACAGACACCGATACCGAAAACAGTATCAGTAGCAAAAGCAACTACTTCACCTCTCTTTAAGGCGCTCGCTATTTTTTTAAAACATCTTGGTTTAATTACTTTTGTCATTTTGTTTCTCCAAGCTCTGTTATATTTTAGCATAATTATTAATAATGTTAAGTGTTAATTTATAAATAATTAAATATTTACACCTATTTTGGTAAACAACTCCTTTAAATTAAGATTTTTTCTGTTTGTTCGATAATCTCCATTAAGATATTCAAGGGCATATCCAATATGACAGCATACCCCTTTATATAAAACATCTTCATCCACATCAAACTTATAATTGTGAGTTTGAGCTGTTATTCCTTTTTCTTGGTTGGAAGTTATTAGATTGATAAATAAACCATCTGATTTCATTTGCAGATAAGCAAATGATTCAGACCCCATTTTTGCTTGTCCTTTATCAATATCAAATCCTAACTTACTAAAAGCATTGCTGCCAATATCACAACATAATTCATCATTAATAACTGGATAAGTATTGATTTTAAATACATCAGTAAAAGTACAGCCATATTTTTCAGATTTTTCTTTTAAGATACTTTTAAACTCTGTAATAAAGTAATCAGCCAACTCTTCTTTAAAGAAGCGAATTGATCCTTCAAATCTTAAAGTATCAGCAATCACATTACACTTACTTCCACAATCAGCAACACAAACTGAATATGAAAAAAGTTCATTTTTATCTATTTCAATTTCTCTTAAAGCAGCTACAACATCCACAAATACATCAATTGGATTATTACATAAATCAGGTCTAGAACCATGACCTCCTTTACCGTGAATAGTTATATCAAATATTATCATTCCAGCATAAAACTGTCCTGGGCAAATAATAATGTTGCCTAACTTATAATCAAGAATTGATCCAACATGGATACCAAAACAATTATCATATTCAATATTATTTTCCTTAAAATATTTTAAACAATAATAAATGTTGCCACCAGATTCTTCGCCTCTTTCAAATAAACCATATATCTTTCCCGTAAATTTATCTTTATTTTCATTTAAAAGTTGTAAAGCTACTAATAACATCGCTGCATGGCAATCATGACCACACATATGGGCAACACCTTTATTTAAGCTAACGCAAGGTTTTTTAATCCCGCCTTCATTAAACTGGCACTCTTCTATTGGTAAAGCATCTATATCTGCTCTTAATAAAAGTGTTTTACCAGGTTTATTTGAATCAATTGTTACTAAAATTCCACCATTTTCTATTTCTACATATTCAACATGATATTTATCTAACTTTTGTCTAATAAAGTTTATAGTTTCCTGTTCTTGACCTGTGAGTTCAGGATACTTATGAAAATGGCGACGATAATCTAATAATCTTTTTTCGTTTTCTTTTACTAATTTGATGATATCCATGTTGTTACCCTCTTCCTTTTATTGAATTATAGTCGTTGATATCCACTTTGACAATCAAAAAGCAACACTTTTTTCAAGTATTACTTTTTATTAAATATCTTAAATTAATTTATTTTATTTATTATCTTGCTTCTTTGCTTTTTTAGTAATAACTATTAATCCCACACCTGAAAGAAGCATTAAGGTTATAAATACAGTAGGATTAACAATATCTCCTGTTTCTGGATTGACTGGCGAAGGCTTCCATTGAGCATATAATGTTATCGGTTCAGATATCGTTAAAGTCTCATTTACCTCATACGTTGTGCCATCACCATCAGCAGAAGCGTTCCAACTTACAAAATCATAGCCTTCTTTTGAAATACCTAAAGAAGCTGCACTTTTAATTGTTGCCAAAGAAAATATTCCACAATCATAAACTGTTTTATTTCCACCATTAGAATCATAAGTTATATATAACGAATCTGCATAGCCTGCTATTAACCAATTTTCGTTTGAAAGAGACTCATTTTTTAAAGGAGTAAATGCTTTTGGGTCAGATAAGTTCCAACGGTCAAGCACAGCATCCTTATACCAACCTGTTATAGTTACAGTATAAGGAGTAGCTTGTTTTAAATTCATAGCATCAGCAGTTGGCAAATATAATTTTCTGCCAGAATGACTATAAAAATAGATATCAGCTGCACCATCACTTGCAAAATTAAAGGCAACTAAAGAATTATAAATTTCTAGATTACTTTCTTCAGCATATATTCCGCCACCTTCACCAATATTATCTGATAATTTAACATTATTTCTTGTGATTACACTATTTTTAATCTCAATATTAGTATTACGAGCATATATTGCACCACCACGACCATTATTTCCGCCTGATATTTCATTTTCTTTAATTTCCATATTAGAAATTTTTAGCGTTGAATCAAAAGCACATATTGCTGCTCCATATCCATATGGTTCAGAAGAACTAAATATGATTTTGTTTTTTGTTATACTACCACCAGTTAAATTAATGGTAGAAGTGCTCACATATATAGCTGCTGAATAAATATATGTGCCAGATGAAGTTGAATTACACAAAACAGTATTATTAGTTATTTCACCACCTGACATATTAAATTCACCATTATTATATACACGTATCATCGGATGTATTGAAAAAACAGCATTTTGATGAGAACAATCTTTTATAGAGCCTCCATACATATTAAATGTTGATCTTCCAACACTTATTACTACACCTTCAGATGAAGAATCATCTCTTATTCTGCCAGAAATAGTGACCCCTTCATACATATTTAATTCACAGTTTGTAAATAGATCAAATAGTGATTTTGGATTATCTCCTAAATAACTGCCATCAATTAGTAATGTATTACCAGCTTGATTTCCCAAAGTTAAAGTTGTCCCAAAATTTTCAACTATAAAACCTTTAATATTAAAGATTTTATTTCCGTTACCTAATATCGTGGTATTACCTTGCAAAAATTCAATTGCCTCAGTCACCGTTAATAAATCAATATCTTCTTGCAAACTAATAACATGATTGCCAGCATTAGTATTTATAGCGCTAACAGCATTCAAAAACTCAGTAGCATCAGACACATTATGAGTAGTTTCTGCATTAATAATTTGTGGTATTGAACACACAATTATCATGATAGAAAAAACAATTAAAAGTTTTCTTTTTATTTTGTTTAGCATGGATTTAACACCCCCCCACTTAACATATTTATAATATAATTATAAATCGTTTTTATCGATTTGTAACTATATTTATTGATTTATTTATTGATTTATTTATCGATTTATAACTATATTTATATATTTAATTTTTAAAAAAGAAAATATTTTAACAAATTTAACCAAACAATAATGTTTTTCATAATGTTGATATTAAAAAGCAGTACTGTATGTACTACTTATGATATGTTTCATTATTTAGTATTTTATAACTACGATATATTTGTTCAAGAATTAATAGCCTTACGATATTATGAGGAAAAGTCATTTCAGATAATTTAAGCCTAAAGTCAGCTTTTTCTTTTACACTTTCACTTACTCCTAAAGAACCTCCAATAATAAAAGTAATGTTAGAACTATGGTAAGTGTTAATTTGTTCAATTTTTTTAGCCAACTCTTCACTATCTAATGACTGACCTTTTAAATCTAGCAAAATAACATAGCTATCTCTTTTGATTTGTTTAAGTATTTTTTGCCCTTCTAACTCTTTGACTTTTTCTTCTTCCAATTTATCGTTAGGTTCATCACCAACTTCAATTATTTCAATCTTTGAATAACTTGTAATTCTTTTTTTATATTCATTAATTAAAGTTGTTAGAGCTTTTTCTTTGATTTTTCCTACCACAATAAGGGTAATCATTTTATAACTGCTCCATCCTCAACTTCATTTACAGTTATTATTTCTAATAAATCATTTTCATCTTCAGCAGTTAAAATCATACCTTTAGACTCTTCACCTCTTAATGTTATTGGTGCTAAGTTTGTGATAAAAACTACTCTTTTACCTACTAAATCTTCTGGCGTATACCTTTTAGCTATACCGCTAACAATTTGTCTTTCATCAGTTCCACATTTAATTTGTAAAACTAATAGTTTATCAGCCTTTGGATGTTTCTTACATTTTAAAACTGTGCCAACTCTAATATCTAGTTTTTCAAAATCTTCAATTGTTACTTCATCTTTAAACTCCATCTTTTTTGGCACTTTCGTTTCTAAATATTGATTAATTTCTTCTAGTTTAGCCTCAACATCAATTCTCACAAATAATGCAATAGGTTTTTCAGTTACTTTATTATCAGTTTCGTAATTGCCCCAAGACTGAATTGAATCATATGATGTTTGTTTAGTGTTAATTTGCTTATAAACATTTTGGGCTGTTTCAGGCATAAATGGTTCAACTAAAACTGTCGCAATTCTAATACCTTCTAACAAGTTATACAAAACCGTGTTTAATCTATCTTTTTTACTTTCATCTTTAGCCAAAGACCAAGGAAGTGTTTCATCTATGTATTTATTAGATCTTCTTAACAGTTCAAAGATTAAATCTAAAGCATCAGCTATTCTTAAACCATCCATTTTATGGTCAACTTTTTCAACTGTCTCTAAAGCAAATTGTTTTAGTTCTTCATCAATTTTTTCGCCTTCTCTTGCTTCAGTTAAAGTTCCTCCAAAATATTTATTAACCATTGAAATAGTACGATTTACTAAGTTGCCATAAATGTTAGCTAAATCCGAATTAATCCTTTCAATAACTAATTGCCAAGTAATTGAACCGTCTTGAGCAAACGGCATTTCATTTAAGACAAAGTATCTAATTGCATCGACACCAAAAAACTTGACTAAATCATCAGCATAAATTGCATTGCCTCTAGATTTAGAAATCTTATCCTCGCCCACTAACATCCATGGATGTCCGAATACTTGTTTTGGTAAAGGAATATCTAAAGCCAGTAGCATAATTGGCCAATAAATTGTATGGAATCTAACAATATCTTTACCAATTAAATGTAAATCTGCTGGCCAATATTTCTTATATAGTTCATCATGATTTCCATCACAATCATAACCTAAGCCAGTGATATAGTTGCTTAAAGCATCAATCCAGACATAAACTACATGTTTACTATCAAAGGTTACTGGAACCCCCCATTTAAAACTGGTTCTAGAAACACATAAATCCTGTAACCCTGGTTTTAAAAAGTTGTTTATCATTTCATTCTTTCTACTTTCAGGTTGAATGAATTCTGGGTGTTTTTCAATATGATCAATCAGTTGATCAGCATATTTACTCATTTTAAAGAAATATGATTCTTCTTTAGCTTTATGAACTTCTCTTTCGCAGTCAGGACATTTACCATCTTCTAATTGAGCATCAGTCCAAAATGACTCGCAAGGAGTACAATACCAACCTTCATATTCTGATTTATATATATCGCCTTGTTTATAAAGTTTTTCAAAAATCTTTTGAACCTGTTTTTTATGATAATCATCCGTAGTTCTAACAAATTTATCATATGAAGTATTCATCAAGTCCCAGATTTCTTTAATGACTGCAGTTTGTTGATTGACATAAGATTGAGGGTCCATATTAACTGCCTTGGCTTTTTCTTCAATCTTTTGACCATGTTCATCTGTTCCAGTTTGAAAAAATACATCATATCCTGTCATTCTTTTATAACGAGCTATTGCATCAGCCATTACAATTTCATAAGTATTACCTATGTGTGGTTTTCCACTAGCATAGGCAATAGCAGTTGTAATGTAATATTCTTTTCCATTTCCTTTTTTGCGCATCTTTTTATCCTCCAAAAAATAAAAGGTACCAATTTAAGGACGTCTTAAACGTGGTACCACCTTAGTTGCTTCTCATATCACTTAACGCGTGCAGACGTCTTTACCTACCTATCGATAAAGCAGTTCCAAGACCATGTTGGCAGTACTTAATTGGTATCTTGCACCAAAGCGATACCTCTCTACAAATCAGTTTACTGTTACTCTTCTTTTCATAACCTGTATTCAAATTATAGAATATTTTACTGTATTTATCAATATAAATCATTATTGCCTTTTTGATGTTTATGTATTAAATACTATTTATTCTTTATATTATCATTGTAATATTTAATGACTATCATTTTCTATAATTAAACACCTTTTTTTAGTTTATTTTTTGTTGAATCGATTATCTTATGCTTTTCATCAATATAATGAAAAAAGTAATAAAAAATAAAGGCTCCTAAACAAACCGCAAAGATATAAATTGGAGCATTAATATACCAACCAAATTTTTCCGCAATATCATGAAAAACAATTAATGGCGAAATAGGTGGTCCTATAAAAAACATATTAATACCACCATTAGTGGCTTTGGATAATAATATATTTAGCAAAAAAGCAATTGCTATGAGTACTATAAAGGTTTTAACTGCTAAAGTAAATTCATAAAGGTTACTAGGAGTTCTTTTGCTACGCACCAAATAAAAACCTAAAAACACCAAAATCATATGCCACAATAATGAATGAATCATAATCGTCAAATGTGAATTAAAGATACCTGATGGTTCAAAAAAAGCAATAAAGCCACCCATTAAATTAAATGTTGACATAAAATAATACATACTATTTTTAAGTTTTTCATTTTTCATAAATGGTATCAATAAACAAAAATACATTGGTATTGAACAAAGTTGAAATGGTATTATCCAAAGTTGAGGAGTTTTATGTCCTATTACATAATAAAAAAATAATTGTTTATATATTTCCGACAATAACAAATACATCCCTACTGAAAATAATAATATTTTATTTTTCTTTTCATCAATATTTTTTAATTTACCCGCCAATATCCAACTAAAAGTGAAACCAATTAATGTATATAAAATATGAAACACGCCATAAGCTTTAGGTGGTTCCACAATCCAAGCTGTCCAATTTAAAAATTTTTCCATATTGATATCTAATCAAATAAGTTTTATTTGACATTTCCCTTCCAACCAAAAACTAAACAACAAGTTTAAGGTTTATAAATATATTTACTTAAAAACTATATACTAATTCATAGTTTTTTTTAGTGTATGTTTTAATATCATCATACACTATTGAATTATAATAGACCTTTATTGTTGGGTAGTCAAATATTTTTATAAATATTAAAGCCAGGCTGATTGGCCTGGCTTGGATAATTTTTTAATTGTTTTCGGCACCTGATACTGATGGAAGTGCTTCTAATTTATAATATACAAAGGTTACTACTTGCTCTTGAAATTCAAATTTCCCTTCTTTTGGTGCGCTATCACATTGTATACACCAAAACTCATAATCGGGGAATTCTCTTGTCTCACAGCAATACTTTGCACCTATTTTACCAATTATCGTATCAGTCATCATGATATTTCCGTACTCATCTACGTAGTTCACAATAACTTTGCCTTGTTGATTATATTCAAAGGTGAGTGCTACTGCTGAATTGAATTTTGTAAATTTTCCACACTCAACTGATCCACTAATTACTGTAGGACAAGGTGTTTTAGCTAAAATAAACTTGGGCACCACCTGGATAGCAACAAATGCTACAATTAGCACAAAAACTATTACTAGCCATTTGTTTGGCTTTACTTTTTCCATCACTCGAAGTCTCCTTTAAACAGTACATAGTAACATCAATTATTCCTTATTGCAATACTTTTTTTTAATTATTTTTCCAAAAATGTGGTTAATACGTGATAATGTCTTAAGTGTTAATACGGGAAAATGTCCCAAGTATGTATTATGATAAATACTATAGTCTATGGAGGTATTTATCGAGTTATGAGAAAGGTAGAATTACGTATGAAT
>Ga0208195_1000130_pt1 | contig 105415 bp, 100 predicted proteins | sample AD_UKC077_MetaG_FD_184441 | JGI IMG/M metagenome (GOLD analysis project Ga0208195, IMG submission 184441) | Active sludge microbial communities of municipal wastewater-treating anaerobic digesters from USA - AD_UKC077_MetaG (SPAdes) (version 2) | ecosystem: Engineered > Bioreactor > Anaerobic...
AAGGGAGCTGTCTTTGTCATTTCTCAGCTTTCAATGCTTCTTTTCCCCGGAATTTGTTTGTTTCCGGCTATTCCGATCACCGTACATAAAAAGAGGCCGTCGCATTTTCGACTTTTGCGACAGCCCCTTTTGGGTTGCCCTTGTAAAGCTCATAAAACTGCTTCATTCTATAAAGACCCCGGCGGTTGAATCCTTTCAAATCAGGATAGTTCGCTGCAAAGAAGTCGGCGAGCTTCTGCACAAAGGCATCACCGTATTCGGCGTTTTCAGAGTGTACGCTGATGTATTCACCTATATCGCGATACATCAAAACAAGTTCTTCATTCACCTTGCGATAGGCGCGTTCTCTGGCGGACTCGATAATGGCAACAACTTTTTTAAAATGCTCACCGTACCGTATTACACCATTCATAGCCGACCTTCCCCACTCTTTTCATCGCCTCACGACTTCCAATTCGTGATTTGTTCGTCGATTGCATCAATTGCAAAGAAAAAGGGGCTCAAGGGGATTCAACCGCTTGCTTTAATATACCCCTTCCTCTCCTTGAGCCCCCTCTTGCCCATGTGGTAGGATGCGGTGATGAAGCTGAGCTATGAGAACAAGGAACGTGAGGCCTCGATTCTGGCGAACACCAAAGCCGCCGTGTTTGACGGAAAGATCGGTGGAGGGAACCTTCTGATCCATGGTGACAACCTCAATGTCCTTCAGGCGCTTCGTGCTTCCTTTTCAGAGAAGGTCGACTTGATCTACATCGATCCCCCCTATTCCACCAATACGGTTTACCGAGTCGGATCGGACCGAACCGGGACGGTGAGCTTCAGTCCGGAGGATGAGGTCGCCTATCGGGACGAGCTTGGCGGAAGCGAATACCTCGAATCCCTGCGCAAGCGCCTGATCATCGCCAAAAAGCTCCTTTCCCCCCGGGGCTCGATCTACCTCCACATCGATGACAAGATCGGCCACTACGTGAACGTCCTGATGGATGAAATCTTCGGCCAAGAAAACTTCAGAAACGACATCACCCGGATAAAATGCAACCCCAAGAACTTCAGCCGTCAGGGATACGGGAACATAAAAGACCTGATCCTCTTCTACAGCAACGGACCTGATCCGATCTGGAATGAAGTCAGAGTTCCTTTGGATGAAGCGGATCTTAATCGGCTTTTCAGGAAGGTCGACAAGGACGGCCGCCGGTATACGACGATTCCCCTCCACGCCCCCGGCGAGACCAGAGACGGGGCGACGGGAAAGAAGTTCAAAGGACTTCTGCCCCCCAAGGGCCGCCACTGGCGCTCCTCGCCCGAAGTGCTCGAAAAACTTGATGCACAGGGCCTGATCGAATGGTCGAAGAACGGGGTTCCCCGAAAGATCATCTACGCCGATGAACATATCGGGAAAAAGCTTCAGGATATCTGGGAGTTCAAAGATCCCCAGTATCCCTCCTATCCGACCGAGAAGAACCTCGAATTGCTTAAAACGATCGTTGCAGCCTCCTCGAATCCGGAGAGCATCGTTCTGGACTTCTACTGCGGATCGGGCACCGCCCTACTCGCTTCTCAGCAGCTCGGTCGACGATGGATCGGCATCGATGCATCCCTTCCGGCGATTGAAACCGTCGGGCAGCGCCTTGGACCCACCTATCAACTTTTGAAGCAAATCACGATTGGATAAGATGCAAGACTTGGCAGATGTTCTCTCCCGGTGTTACACTTGATCTATGCATTATCAGTATGCGGGAGGTATTACATGAAACGGATTCTTATCATAGCGGTGCTGGCTCTCATCGTGGTTTTCCCGGTCGCAGCAGCATCGACTTCGTGGGCTGCGGGACTCAACATCGGAACGGGCGTAAGCCTTGCCGGCCAGTTCCAGATGGAAAAATTCAAGCTCAACGCCAATCTCGGGTACGGCTTCGTCAACAAGTATGTCGCCGCTGATGTCTTTGCGGACTACCAGGTGTACGAGTTCAACATCGACAGGGCCCGCTTCGGGGTGACCGCAGGCGCCGGAGCGAATCTCACACTGGTAAACAACAAAACGTTCGGTCTGTCGGCGATCGTTCCGGTCGGATTGGTCTACCGGATCGACAGCGCCGATTTCCCCCTTGATATCTACCTCAGGGTACAGCCCGGCGTGAAGATTCTTCCCGATCTCGGCTTCCACATCGACGCCTATATCGGAGCCGTCTGGCGCTTCCAGTAACCCGGACAAAGGATTTTTGGCTGAGAGGGTATCGGTGCATACCCTCTTTTTCGTCACTTATCCAAACAAACGCCCTTTTTCACAATCGGTTTATTTCCAAAAGCAGTGTATACTGGTAGTAATGGAGGTTTGCCATGTGTGATACGATCGGCCGAATCACGGATGAACAATCGGTTCTCTTCGGAAAGAACAGCGACCGTCACCCCAAGGAGGTTCAGGTTCTCGAGTTCGTCACCGGAACTCTTGAATCCGACCGGTATCCGACCTTGGAGAAATATACCCCCCAGTTTGAAACCTTGGAAAAAGCCCACCGGCATTTTGAGCATCCCTACCCGGCCCTCATCAGCCGCCCGTCGTGGATCTGGGGAGCCGAGATGGGCGTCAATGACCGGGGAGTCGTCATCGGAAACGAAGCGGTCTTCACCAAACAACGAAGCCTGAAGGAAGGGTTGCTCGGCATGGATATGCTCCGCCTCGCCCTTCACAATGCGTCCACCGCCGAAGCCGCAGTCGAGTTCATCCTGAATCTGCTTGATTGCTATGGGCAAGGCGGCGACGGAGCCTTCATCGGGAAGCTTTCCTACTCCAACTCCTTCATTATCGGTGACAAAAACCGGCTCGTTATTCTGGAGACCGCGGGAAGTCGATGGGCGGTAAAGCAGATCAAGACCCATGATGCGATCAGCAACGCGTACAGGATCGGAACATCGTATGAGAGAAGTGATGCCGTCAGCAGCGGCAAGCACTTCGCTGAAACGTGGCGGGATGGACTTATGGAGTTTTTCTCCAAAGGCCGGGTTCGCCAGAAGACGACGTCCAATCTGTTGGCGAACGCCGAACCGACATGGATGGGGATGCGGGATGTTCTCCTATACAACAGAGGAACGCTTGGAAAAATGGATCGGTCGATGAGGTCGATCGCCATCAATGCCTCCTTCCCCAAGCCAACCCGGACGACCGCTTCGATGGTGGTGGAATATCCTGAAGAGAACATTCTCATCTGGTCGTGCCCCGCCCCCCTTCCCCAATACCATCCCTTCGTTCCGATCATCTTCGGAGTCGACGGCATCTGGGAAGAGAAGAACAGCTATGAAGATGCGAAGAAGCGCCAGGTTCTTACCAACGCCCTGCTGCGAAGCTCGGCTCAGGAGCGCATCAAGGCCGCAGACGCAGCCAGAGCGCTGGACAAACGGTTCGAAAAGCGGATCCGAACCGCCTTGGGCGACAAGGCGAAACTCAAAAAGGCGGTCGAGCAGTGTACGGCCGATTTCCACAAGCATGAAGAGGATCTGGGTAAAAGGCTTGGAATGCAAAAATAACAATCTAACTCGTTTCCATACAAGTATCTTTTTATCGATACCATCCGATTCTTTACTATTTTCCCATCCTGAGGTATCCTCGTTACTATACAAACATGCGTCTTATGCTGGTAACAAATATTAGCTGACAGAAGAACGCTTATTCACTATAATGAAGAACACTGGCCTTTTGGCTGGATAATATAAGAAAGGAGATTTTTACATGAACAAGAAACTGTTTATTCTGGTTCTGGTGGCAATCTTCTCCGCAAGCCTCTTCGCGATGGCTGCAGGAGAGACGGTTGCACCAAAAGTTGAAACGCAGGTAATCCTCGGTTCGTCGACCCAGGTCAACGCCGACTTCTTCAACGGCTGGACCAACAGCGCGACCAACAGCTACCTCAAGACGCTGATGGGTGGATATGAGACGGTGTCCTGGACGAAGGAAGGCCGCTACGCGATCAACCCCACCGCCGTCAAGTCCTGGAAGGCGACTGAAAACGCCGACGGCTCGAAGACGTACGTGTTCAACATCGCCAACAATCTCGTGTACAACGACGGAACGAAAATCACCGCAAAAGATTATGTCTTCAGCATTCTCTATGCGGCTTCTCCCCAAGTTGTTGAAATCGGCGCCCGCTACGGAGTCGGTCCCGAGTACGTAGGATATACCGCATACCACGACGGATCTGCAAAAGAGTTCAAAGGAATCCGCCTCCTTGGCGATTACTCCTTCTCGATCCAGATCGCGGCGGAAGAGCTTCCCTACTACTATGACCTCTCCCTGGTCTCCGTCGGCCCGCTCCCGCTGCACGTCATCGCCCCCGGAGTCACCGTGACCGACACCCCGAACGGTGCCAAGCTTTCCGACAACTTCACCACCGACCTGCTGCGCGAGACCGTGCTTACGCCGAACACCGGCTACCGCTATCGCCCGCTTGTCACCAGCGGTCCTTACCAGTTCGAGAGCTACGATCCCGCCGACTCCACCGCATCGGTCATTCTCAACCCCAAATTCCTGGGTGCATATGACGGTGCCAAGGGCAATATCTACCGGATCATCATCAAGCTGACCAACACCGCGACCCAGATGGACGAGCTGAAGACCGGCGCGATCGACATGCTGCAGGGAATCAGCGGCGGAGCGCAGATCACCCGCGGTCTCGACCTCCACGATCAGGGAATCGTCAACTACGCTTCCTATCCCCGCTACGGCTATGGAAAGATCGCCTTCGCCTGTGACTTCGGACCGACCCAGTTCCCGGCAGTCCGCCGAGCGATCGCCTACAGCCTCGATCGAAACGAGTTCGCCCGCCAGTACACCGGTGGATATGGAATCGTCGTCAACGGATACTATGGCGCCTCGATGTGGGAATACCGCGAGAACAAGGATCGCCTGGACAAAGAGCTGAACAGCTATGCCTACAACCTCCAGAAGGCTGAGGACGAGCTGGTCAAAGACGGCTGGACCTTGAACAAGGACGGCAAGGCATTCGTCAAGGGCGTCGATCAGATCCGCTACAAGAAAGTTGACGGCGAGCTCATGCCGCTGTCCATCGAGTGGGCGAACACCGCGAACAACCCGGTCTCCGACCTGATCGCGGCGATGCTCGTTCCTGAAGTCAAGAAGATCGGCATGCAGATCAACGGAACCACCGTCGACTTCGCCGTGCTTCTCGATCACCTCTACAAGGACGGCATCGAAAAGCCCGTATACGGCATGTTCAACCTCGGAACCGGTTTTGCGACCACCCAGGCAATCTGGTACTACTACTCCACCGACCCCGAATACTTCGGAACCTACAACACCAACTTCATCGCCGACAAGGAGCTTGAGTCGATCGCTCTTGACATGAAGAGGACCGATCCTCAGGATCAGAAGGGCTGGGCGGAGAAGTGGATTCTCTTCCAGAAGCGCTGGAACACCTTGATGCCGGATATTCCGCTCTACTCGGACATCTACCACGACTTCTTCAACCCGAAGATCGTCGGATACGATTCCTCGCCGACCTGGCAATTCCAGTACGCGATTCTCCGAGCCGACGTCAAATAAGATCGTTGGATCAATGCTTTGGGGCAACCAAACGGTTGCCCCAAGCGTATCTTTCCCAAAGGAAACCTACCCATGTTCAAGTATGTTCTCAGACGTCTCGTGTATATCGTAGTCGTCTTTCTCATCGGATCGGTACTCATCTTCAGCCTCTATAAATCCGTCCCCGGCGATCCGGCCAGGTTGATGATTGAAGGAAACAAGGCGAATATGAAGCCCGCCGAGTATGAAGCTCTTTACCGGGACGCCGTAAAGAAGCTCGGGTTGGACAAACCCCTTGTCGTTCAATATTTCACGTGGCTTTTCAACACCCTTCGCGGTGATTTCGGCTATTCATTGACCTATAAGATGCCGGTTCGCCAGATGATCGGAGTTCCCATGAAGAACACGATCATGCTGAACGTATGGTCGTTGCTCCCCGTTTTCGCAATCACCATTCCCCTTGGCATCGCCACCGCCGTCAGGCGAAACACTCGATTCGACTCCACCGTTCAGGTCATCACGATCATCGGCTACAGCCTGCCGTTCTTCGTGATCGCCCTGCTTTTCATATTTTTATTCGCCGTGAAGCTCCCGATCTTCCCGATCAGCGGAGTCCAGACCCCCGGTCTTCGGGGCACTCCGGGGAGAATGTTCCTTGACAAGCTGTACCATATGGCCCTGCCTCTCCTCGTCATGGTGTTCACCTCCCTCGGCGGACTCACCCGCTATGTCCGGGCAACGATGATCGAGGCGCTCAGCATGGATTACATCCGGACCGCCCGGGCCAAGGGGTTGACGGAAAAAGTGGTCATCTACTCACACGCGTTCCGAAACGCCCTCATCCCCTTCATCACCATCATGACCGGATGGTTCATCTCGATCTTCAGCGGAAGCGTCGTCATCGAACGGACCTTCCTCTGGAACGGGATGGGAAAAGTGATCATCGACGCGTTGAATCAGCAGGACTTCGCCGTCTCGCTGGCGATGGTGATGTTCTATCTCGTACTCAGTCTCGTTGGAAACCTTTTGATGGATCTCTCCTACGGGTTGGCCGACCCTCGGGTCAAACTGAATTAGGAGTACTATACGATGGCAAAAAAACCCTTGGGATCAACGTTTACCGACGTCCTTAAAACCTTTTTTCTCGGCCGCCAGCGGGCGACCCTCTCCATTTTGGAGGAGGAGCAGGTGCAGAGCCCCTATCGGACGATGCTCCGAAACTTCCGGGAAAAGTGGAGCGCCATGCTCGGTGTCTATATGTTCCTGGCAATTTTCCTGGCGGTCTTCATTCTGCCGATCTTCTTCCCGTTGGATACCCAATTTCAGGATCCGACCCAACAGAATACCAGACCCACCTTCTCCTATATGAAGTATGACAAGGCTCTTCAGGGCAATGTCGCCTCGATCGACGGAGGATCGGTCTTCGGCGTCGGGGTCGACCGGGATGGAAAGCTTTATCAATGGGGAACCTTGTCGGCGAAACTGCAGAAGATGCCCCCCGCCGACAAGCGTTATGTGCAGGCTTCCGCCGGCCTGGATCACGCCGTCGCCCTCGATGCCGACGGCAAGGTGTATACCTGGGGAAATGATCGGTTCACGCTGAACATGATTCCTCCCGAGCTCTCGAGCCGAAAAGTGAAGCAGGTCATCGCAGGCCACCAGATCTCGATCGCCCTCACCGAAGGCGGAGAGATCTACGTGTGGGGCAACTCCAACCTGATCTCGATCCCCGTTCCCAAGGACAAGCAGGGCACCTTCACGAAGGTCGTGGCGAACACGACCCTCGCTGCGGCGATCACCGGCAACAACGAACTGGTCATTCTCTCCTCCCGGGAGACACCCTTCTCCTATATCCCTTCCGAGATTCAAGGCCGCGTCCGCGATGTCGACCTCACCGAGCGCTCCGCCGCCGCGGTTACCACCGACGGCCGGATTTACGTCTGGGGCGGTGACGACTACGGTGTGATGGACATCCCCGCCCATGCCCAAGGCCGGGCGATCGCAGTCAGCGCCGGACGGGGACACTTCGTCGCCCTTCTGGATGACGGAAGCGTCGTCGCGTGGGGCAGAAACAACTACAAGCAGACGAACGTTCCGAAGTTGAAGAATATTGTATCGATCCAATCCTCGTACTATCAGAACTACGCGGTCGACAAGAACGGCCGAATCCACACCTGGGGTCTGAAAGGCTATCTGATGGGAACCGACCAGTATGGCCGCGACCTCTTCGTCCGCCTTTTGACCGGCGGTCGGGTGACCTTGACGATCGGGGCGCTCGCTGTCATCATCAGCGCAATCATCGGAATCATCATCGGATCATTCTCCGGGTACTACGGGGGGAAAACCGATATGTTCCTGATGCGCCTTGCCGAGGTCGTCAACGCGATTCCCTTCCTCCCTCTGGCGATGATCCTCTCGGCGATTATCGGCAGCAGGATCAGCGAGACGGGAAGGATCTCGATGATCATGGTGATTCTGGGCCTTTTGAACTGGCCATCTCTCGCCCGGCTGGTTCGCGGACAGATCCTCGCAGCCCGGGAACAGGAGTTCGTCACCGCGGCGAAGGCGATGGGCATCACGGAGATGAAGATCATCTTCAAGCATATCCTGCCCAACGTCATTACCGTGGTTCTTGTCAACCTCACCCTGAGCTTCGCCCTGTCCATGCTCTATGAGTCTTCATTGAGCTACCTCGGTTTCGGCGTGAACGAACCGAATGCGACGTGGGGCAACATGCTCTATGGATGCAACGACTCGACGGTCATGTCGCTGTACTGGTGGCGCTGGGTGTTCCCGGCAATCGCCTTGAGCCTGTGTACCGTCAGTATCAATATGGCCGGAGACGGCATGCGCGACGCGATCGACCCGAAGTCGATCGGTAGATAGGAGTACTGCTGTGTCGACCTTACTTGAATTAAACGACCTGCACACATATTTCACCACGAAACGTGGAATCGTCAAAGCGGTCAACGGAGTTTCCTACAAAGTGGAAGCGGGAAAGACCTTGGGGGTCGTCGGCGAAAGCGGATGCGGTAAATCCGTTTCGGCGATGTCGATCCTCAAGCTCTTGGATGGCAATGGATATATCGCCGGCGGCTCGATCACCTTCAAAGGTCAGGAGCTTACCACCCTCAGTGAAAAAGAGATGTACGAGGTTCGCGGCAATGCGATCAGCGTCATCTTCCAGGAACCGATGACGAGCCTGAACCCCGTCTTCACCGTTGAGCGGCAGATCAGCGAAGCGTTCATGGTCCACCAGAATATGGACAAGAAGACCGCCGCCCGGGAGTCGGTGCGGATGCTCACCGACGTCCAGATCCCCAACCCGGAGGAGGTGGTCAAGCAATATCCCCACCAGCTCAGTGGAGGGATGCGCCAGCGGGTGATGATCGCGATGGCGTTGGCGTGCAAACCGGATCTGCTGATCGCCGATGAACCGACCACCGCGCTGGACGTAACGATCCAGGCCCAGATTCTCCGACTGATGAACAACCTTCAAAAAGAGAAGGGAACGGCGATTCTCTTCATCACCCACGATCTCGGAGTCATCAACCAGATGGCGGACGACGTGGCGGTGATGTACAGCGGTGAAGTAGTCGAGATGGCACCCGTTGACGTCATCTTCGGAGAAAGCAAGCATTCCCACCCCTACACGGAAGGATTGATGCTCTCCGTCCCCCGCCTCGATACCGCCAGCCAATCGAAGCTGGAAACGATCACCGGAAGCGTCCCACACCCCCTCGACCTTCCCAAAGGCTGCTTCTTCGCCCCGCGGTGCAAGTACGCGACAAAGAAGTGCCAAACGGAACACCCGGAGTTGGTCAGTGTAGGAAAGCAGCACACCGTTCGCTGCTTCTATCCGGAAAAGGGGGCACGAAGTGGAAAATAAGAATGTTCTGTTCAAGATACGCGGATTGAAGCAGCATTTCCCGCTGAAAAAGCGGGGGCTTGTCGTTCGGGCCGTCGATGGAGTCGATGTCGACATCCTTCGGGGGGAAACCCTCGGCCTGGTCGGCGAAAGCGGCTGTGGAAAGTCGACCTTTGGCCGGGTTCTTTTGCAACTCTACCGGCAAACCGACGGAAAGACCCTGTACTATGGAAGGAGCCTTGAAGATCTTGCTCCCGCCTATGTGAAAAACACGTACACTCATTTGGCGAAACACAAGAATCAGCTTCAGATATTGCAGAAGGCTTTCGAAGATGCAGCCGCCGAATACGAACGGCTGAAGGATGATGAATCTCAGAAAGCCGAGGTCGTCTATACCGCATTGAACAAATCGAACGAAGCGGAGAAAGCGTACCGGAACGCCTATTTGGACATCGTTCAACTGATCGGGGGGCTCTTCGTCGTGGAAGACGTTGAAGAGATCAAGGCTCTCCTCTTGGATACGTACGAAGCAAGCTTCGAGCGCCACCGGGTCGATGAGCAGCTCAAAGACATCGCCCTCAAGATCGCTGAAACTCAGCGTTCACACAACAGGAAGCCGGCGAGCTCCAAGGAGAAGCGGATCGCTTCCCTCAAAGAGATCGAAGCGACCCTGAAGAACGCTCTTGAAACTGCAGCCGCGAACATTGTCGAGGCTAACAAAAAACTCGAACAAAAGCGGAAGGAATACAGGCATGTCCCGGGGTTCGACGAGCATGAGGGCTACCGGAATGAGGGAATCGACCTGAGTCGGCTCACCTTCAACGAGATGCGCCTTCTGCGCAACGATCTGCAGCTGATCTTTCAGGATCCCTACTCCTCCCTGAACCCTCGAATGACCGTCGGTCAGATCATCGGCGAAGGACTTTTGGCCCACCGCTTCTTCAAGAAAGACGGTCCGGAGATGCAGGAGTATGTGATGAAGGTGATGGACGAGTGCGGCCTTGCGCCGTACATGATCCACCGCTATCCCCACCAGTTCTCCGGCGGACAGCGCCAGCGGATCGGAATCGCCCGATCGCTCGCGATGAATCCCCAGTTCGTCGTCTGCGACGAGGCGGTAAGCGCCCTGGACGTTTCGATTCAGGCCCAGATCATCAACCTCCTTCGGGACTTGAAGGAGAAATCCAACCTCACCTACCTCTTCATCAGCCACGATCTGGCGGTGGTGAAGTACATCTCCGACCGGATCGGCGTGATGTACCTCGGGAACATCGTCGAGCTCGCTCCCGCAGAAAGCATCTTCACCAATATGATGCACCCCTATACGGAAGCACTGCTTGCCGCCATACCGACGACCGATCGGGGAGCGAAGAAGGAACCGATCATCCTCGAAGGTGATATTCCTTCCCCGATCAACCCTCCGTCCGGGTGCAAGTTCCATACCCGCTGCCGCTACAAGACCGAGATTTGCACGATGGTGGAGCCCGAATGGCGCGAGTTGGGCAAGGGGCACTTTGTTGCCTGCCACCACCCGCTGACGGAGAAGTAGGATGCTCTTTCCCAAAAAGATTCGACGCGTCCTGGATGTCAGGAAAGCCGAAGAGAAAGAGCTGACCGAAGAATTGGAGAAAGGCGACATCCCGGCGATGATCATCGCCGCCTTTCTCGTCTTCACCCCGGTGATTCTCCTCATCATCGGAATCGTATGGGGTCTCTACTGGCTTTTCACCCACTGAGAACCATCAATTTCCATCGCTCCAAGACCGTTCAAATCGTGCTATACTGTGCCCTACAGACAGTGATATCTTCTCATTCGACCAAGGTGCATCTTTTGTATAGTAAAAAGGTTTTTGTGTAGCAGAAGGAATTCTCTGCAGATATCGGGAATATAAATCCAGATATTCCCGGAATTCATGGAGTTCCTTGATTTCCATACGTACCGGAAGCAGCAGAGAAATGTGATATCTTACCGGTACCGGTGCAGGGCGCGTATACCGGGCTTAATCGCCTGAACCGTACGGAACGGCATACTATTGAAGATCAAGGGAAATGGAGTTTTAGGGATGGGAGAAAGCCAAAACATAGAGTGGAAGGAATCCTGGCATGATGAGCATCTGAAATGTATTTGCGGCTTTGCCAATGCTCAAGGCGGGAAAATATATATTGGAAAACGTGACGATGGAACCGTCGTTGGTATTCAAAATGCCAAGCGCTTGCTTGATGATCTGCCAAACAAAATCCAAAACAAATTGGGAATCGTGGCAGACGTCAATTTACTCACGGAAGGCGAACATGAATATCTTGAAATCGTCGTGAATCCTTGGTCATTTCCTGTCAATTATGATGGTGCGTACTATTATCAAAGCGGCAGCAGCACGAAACAGCTGTTGCGGGGAAATGCATTGACCGGTTTTCTCATGGAAAAAACAGGACGTAAATGGGATGCGGTGACGATTACCAATATCGGTGTAGAGGATTTGGATAGGGAAAGCTTTGATATCTTCAGGCGCGAAGCGCTCCGCAGCGGTCGCATGACAAAAGAAGATGTAGATATATCAAATGCCGAGCTTTTGGAAAAGTTGGATCTGATGGCAGATGGAAAGCTCAAACGTGCCGCGGCCTTGTGTTTTTACCGTCAGCCGGAGAAAGTCAGCAGTGGCTGTTATGTCAAGATCGGCAAATTTGAAGGAAGTGAGATTGTATATCAGGATGAAGTGCACGGCTCCCTGTTGATCATGGCCGATCGCGTCATCGATTTGATGTATCTGAAGTATCTGAAAGCTGCAATCTCTTATCATAAAGAAACCAGAGTGGAGACCTATCCTTTTGCACGGGAAGCCGTTAGGGAGGCAGTTTTCAACGCCTTGATTCATTGTAATTGGGCAGATAATGTTCCTGTACAAATCCGGATTGAAGAAGATGTGATGTATGTGAGTAATTGCAGCATGCTTCCGTTTGGCTGGACCGTGGAGACACTTTTGGACTCACATACTTCAAAGCCGTACAATCCCGATATTGCTCGTGTGTTCTACAGAGCGGGTTATATCGAAAACTGGGGACGTGGAATACAGAAAATACGTGATGCTTGCAAGGCGCATGGCGCAGAAGAGCCGGAATTTATCGTCCACGGCGGGGATATCATGGTCAAGTTCAAGGCTCTCCAAAGTGCCATTGTGACAGATTCCAAAGTGTCAAATGAACCTTTGGATGAACCTTTGGAACAAAAGATTTTGAAATACATCAAGTCCCATCCTGAAATAACATATGAAATGCTGGCAAAACAACTCCTTGTATCTAGGAGTACAATTAACCGAAGCCTCGCCAAGCTTACGGAAGCTGGACTCCTGAAACGTAAAGGCGGCAAACGCTATGGCCATTGGGAGATTATTGACCAATAGAAGCAGTATCTTGAGGCACTTGCATATGCACACATACTGGACTTAATCGCCTGACTTGATAAACTTGAAAAGGAGGTGAGTCATGGCAACAAGTTCTTTTTCCACTGCTTTTAAATTACCTAAGAAAGCCCTGCGTGAAATTGCCAAACACATTGATGAGCCTGTCGTTACGTTCAAGTTATCTGAAAAAGATAAAGACAGTCTCGCCACCAGTGGAGAGAGATTCCAGAAATGGTTGGAGAGCAACAAGAGCTGAGCCTTGAGCAACCGGGTTCATGGTTGTCCAATGCGAGGATGATCTGGTGAGATTGTATGAATCTGAGCAATTTGGATTTCGCCTGTTCAATACTCCCAGTAAAAAGCGAAAATACAATCAATTGTTTCGGCTTCTATAACCCCGGTGATTCTCCTACACATCGGAATCGTATGGGGCCTCTACCGGTTCTTCACCCAATGAGAACCGCCAAAGTCTGAATACATGGAAAGAATCAATATTCCTCGTTTCTATTTCTGCATTTCGTCGCTGTCGTCAGCATGTTCCAGTACCCGTTCACCAACGACACTCATCCGGTATTTTTGCTTACTGCTTGTGGGTTTTTCAGGAACGGTCATTTCTATGACTTCGTATTTGAGTGCCGGATGTATATAGGCTTTTCGGAAGTGCTTCGCATCCCGCAGCCCCATAACGTCTTGTAGTTCCCATCGGCTCATTTCACCCGTAAGGTGCCTCAATAGCTTTATGACTTCCGGGGTGACTTCCGGGGTAACTTCCGGGGTAGAAAAAATCACCGTAACTCCCAGCTTCGGATCCGACTTCCACATGGGAAGGGGCAGTCCGTGTTCGCGACATTTTTGTACCATCAGCACACTGCCTCGTCCTGCCTTTTCCATGAGCCCGCGCAGATACAACCCATGAGCGATATCCGGATTTCGAAGTATTGATATCTGGCCTTTCAGCAAGCTCTGCTCAGTTACGCCATCGGGGAGAGCTCCTGAGTTCCAAATTTCAAGTCGATGAGGGAAGACATGGATGCTGACACCTTCTGTAGCCGAACTATAGTCTCGGTGTGCTAAAGCATTTATCAAGGCTTCGCGTACCGCTTCTTCAGGATATACCGGAGCATCAAGCCGTTTGGGACTGCCCTTGACAAATTGGGAGGTGCTGGAAGTATTGCGGGTGATAAACGAGTAAGCTTCTTCAAACACTCGGTACAATGGTCCTTCTCGTATTCTTCTATTCATTAAACCACAACTTTCCCCCTATGGAATAAATCATTTTCGATTACTCTCGGAATTCTTATATCCGAGGCAACCCAATAATGATTTTAGCGTAAATTTCGTATAATATATTCATATTTACGTATTATCATTGCATTCTAACAATTATTACAGCATAATAATGATCATTACGGAGACAGGCCGATGAATAACGATTCAATCTATTCCGGACGATATGTGCTTCCGGCACCGGGAACACCGGCCGGCTACACGGCCCTGATCAATCACTATCACCTGAAGACTCCGTATCCTTCGCTCAAGATGGCGATCGGGAAAGGGTATGCCCAACAAGACCATGATGGATGGCGATTTCTCTCCAAGCGTGTTCGGATCGAACCTACCCTCGGAAGCCAGCTCACCTTTGCCCTGCGATATGAAGGGGCTAATCTTCTGGTTCTCAAGAAGCTCTTTGAAGCGGTTCCTGTTCAAGAGATTGAAGATGTCGTCAAAGAGTCCATCACCGGCCAATACGCCCGTCGAATCTGGTTTCTCTATGAGTGGTTGATGGATCGCAGGCTCTCATTGGATGACGTGACTCAGGGCAACTATATCCCGGCTCTTGATCCGAAACAACAATATGCGGTCGCCGGTATCCGCTCACCGCGGCATCGAGTGGTCGACAATCTTCCGGGAACTCCCGCTTTTTGTCCGCTTGTAACAAAAACACCTGAGCTGCTGGAATTTGAATCGCTTGCCTTGCAAGATCGTGCCTCGACTCTCGTATCGACGATACCAAAGGAGATTCTATCAAGAGCAGCCGCATTTCTTTTGTTAAAAGATTCACGAGCCAGTTTTACGATCGAACATGAATCTCCCACCCCGGATCGACTTGCACGATGGGCGACGGCCATCGGGCAGGCGGGTCGTGTTTCACTGAGTAAAGAAGAGCTCCTTCGGCTTCAGGAGCTTGTCATCGGAGAATCGGTTTTCATCAAGCCGGGTTTCCGAACCGAAGGCGGGTTTGTCGGAGAACATGAACCGATGACGGGATTCCCGATCGTCGAACATGCGAGCAGCCGAAGTGAAGACGTGATCCCTTTAGTGGAGGGCATTCTTGCATATGAACAACGGACCCGAGATTCCTTTGACCCCGTCGTGAGTGCTGCAAGCGTGGCATTCGGGTTTGTCCAAGTTCACCCGTTCAGCGACGGCAACGGAAGGATTCATCGCTATCTGATTCACCATATCCTGGCTCAGCGAGGCTTCAATCCACCCGGAATCATCTTTCCCGTCTCCCATGCGATGCTGAAACGGGCACAGGAGTATCAGCGGGTTCTACGAGTCTACTCCTCCTCGATTCTGCCGTTCATCGAGTGGACCGTCACCCCCGATTACAACATTCACGTTCTCAACGAAACCGCCGACTACTACCGCTACTTCGATGCCACCGAATACACTCTCTTCCTCTATCGGTGTGTGCAGGATACGATCGAGGATGGTTTTGAGCAAGAAGTATCGCACATCATCGCTTATGACCGCTTTCAAGCAGGTCTTCAGCGCCTTGGCGAGATGCCGGATCGAAGCGTTCAGCTCCTCTACCAATTCTTGAGACAACACAACGGAACGCTTCCAAAGCGGGCTAAAGAGAAGGAGTTCAAAGAGCTTTCCGTTCAGATGATTAAGGAAATAGAAGCGATCTATGCCGAAGCGTTCGGAACCGGCTCTTCCTTGGAATGAAGATGTGGTAGGATGGTTCATAAAGAAAATGAATCTTTCTATCTTGGAGCATGAATGATGAACGTTCTTATCACCGGAGCGACCTCCGGCATCGGCTTTGAAACCGCTCTTCTCTTTGCAAAGAATGGAGCTCACGTCTGGGGAGCGAGCCGGAGTCCCATCGCCTCTCCCAGCGATCGGATCGTCTTCAGACGGATGGATGTCACAAACGAGGAGTCGGTAAAGAAAAGCGTCGAAGAGATCTGGAACGAAGCGGTGAAGACGACGGGGAAAGGAATCGACGTCGTCGTCCACTCCGCCGGATACGGAATCGGCGGCAGCGCCGAGGACACCCCGATTGATGATGCGATCGCCCAGTTCGACACCAACTACTTCGGAGTCCTCCGAGTCAACCGGGTTCTCCTTCCCCGCATGCGAGCGCAGGGAAGCGGCAGGGTCGTTATCCTCGGCTCGATCGCGGGACGAATCAGCATCCCCTTTCAAAGCCATTACAGCGCCACGAAGTTCGCCCTGGAGGCGTACACCGAAGCGTTGCGGCTTGAAGGCGGGCCATTCGGCCTTACCGCCACGGTTATCGAGGCGGGTGATACGAACACCGCATTCACTGCCAACAGAAGGCTGACGATCGATCCATCATCCCCCTACCACGACCAGGCGCTCCGTTCAATCGCCAAGATGGCCCGCGATGAGGAACTCGGATATCCCCCAACCAAAGTCGCCAAGATGATCTATAAGGTGTCACAAATGAAAAACCCGCCGATCCGAAAACCGGTGGGCCTTTCATATTCCCTCCTGATGCTGCTGAAGCGGCTCCTCCCTGATTCCCTTGCCGAGAGAATCATCAAAGCCATGTATATGCGTTAGTCGTGCTTGGAATTGGCGTCAATGAGAACGACCACGATCAGGATCAATCCCTTGACGACCCATTGCCAATAGCTGTTGATGCTGAGCAGAACCATCACGTTGGAAATAACCTGAAGGAACAGTGCTCCGATGATGACGCCGAATACCTTCCCCCGGCCTCCGGTCAGGGATGTTCCGCCGAGCACGACGATCGTCATCACGTCGAACAGCAGGTTTTCACCGATGCTCACGTTTCCGCTGAGGGTCTTGCTCGTCAGCCCGAGAGCTCCGATGCATGAAAGAACCGCACAGATGACAAACGCCAGGATTCCGATGAAGTTCGTGTTGATCCCCGACAGCTTGCTCGCCACCCGGTTTCCGCCGACCGCATAGAAGCTTCGGCCCAATTCAGTATGTTGCGTGAAGACATAGAGAATGATCGCGACGATGAGCAACAGAATCACCGGGAACGGAACGAATCCGACATACCCGGCTCCGAAGAAGTTGAACGCATCAGGCAGCCCCGATATGGGCAATCCCCGAGAATAGATGAAGTAGATTCCCTTGATGATGTTCATGACCGTCAACGTTCCGATGAAGGAAGGCATGTTGCCATAGATGGTGAGCACGCCGTTGACTATCCCGACGAAGATCGAAAGGGCGAACACGATGACGATCGCCCAGAACATCGGAATCCCTGCGTTTACGACCATTCCGGCGAAAAAGATCGACGTCATGCCGATGATCGAGGTGATCGACATATCCATGTGCCCGATAAGGATCACAAAGAACTCACCCAAGGCGATGATCGAGATGAACGACGCCTGTCGGAAGATGTTCATGATGTTGTTGGTGGTTCTGAACTTTGGAAGGGCGATGCTGCAGATGATAAACAAGGCGATGAACAGGAAGAGAATCATCCATTCTTTAAAAAAGGCCTTGTAATCCTTTTTAAACAACCTTTCATCGCCGCCAAGTACTTTTGTGCTCATGCTTCTTTCACTCCTAATAGATCTTGGATGATCACTTCCTGATTGATATCGTCGCCTTCAACAGTATCCATCACTTTCCCCTCATACATCACATACACCTTGTTGGAAAGTCCGATGATTTCTTCCAGTTCCGGTGAAACCAATACGATTCCTTTCCCCGCTTTCGCCAGCTCGTTGATCAATGAATAGATTTCAAACTTCGCTCCGATATCGATGCCCCGGGTCGGTTCATCCAGCAGGAACAGGTCGCAGTTGCGCAGCATCCATTTGGCGATGACTACTTTCTGCTGGTTTCCGCCCGAAAGCTTGCTGATCAATTGGCTGAGGCTCACATAGCGGAGCTTCAACTTGTCGTTGATGTCAAAAGCCGCTTTCTCCTCCGCCCGATGGTTCTGGAAGATCTTCCACTTCTTGAACATGAACATCGACGGAAGCGTCGTGTTGTCCTGAATATTGAACAGCATGTTCAAACCGAGCAGCCGCCGCTCATCGGGAATCACTCCGAGCCCCAGTTTGATCGCATGCTGCGGAGACTTGATCTCCACCTGTTTCCCCCGTACGAAGACGTCGCCGGATGTTGTTTTATAGTTTCCGTAGATCGCATGGATGAGCTCGGTCTTGCCGGCGCCCAGCAATCCGGAAATCCCGACGACCTCTCCTGCCCGAACGGACAGCGAGACATCGCGGAACGATCCGTCGTGCGCGGTGAGGTTTTTCACTTCCAGAAGTGTTTCACCGAACTCCTCATTCTTTGGCGGATATACATTCTTCAGCTCGCGGCCGATGATCATTTTGATCAATTCGGGTTTGTCGATGTCTTTCACATATCCGCTGTTGATCCATTTCCCGTCACAGAGAACGGTGTACCGGTCGCAGCACTCGAAGATCTCATCAAGGCGGTGGGAGATGTAGATGATTCCTATCCCCTTCTCCTTCAAAAGACGGATGATCCGGAAGATGTTCTCGATCCCGTCCTCCTGCAGCACCGAAGTCAGCTCGTCGAAGATGATCACCTTCGGATTGTCCAGCATCGCCTTGGCCAGCTGGATGATCTGCTTTTCGGCTGTCCGGAGGTGTTTGACCTTCACCTTCAGATCCACGTCGCACTGAAGATATTCCAAGAGCGCCTCGCCCTCCTTCTGCAGCTCCTTCCAGTCGATGAGCGGACCTCGTTTGGTATATCTTCCGATGAAGATATTCTCCAGACCGTTGAGGTCCCCCATCAGCTGAAACTCTTGGTGGACGATCGCGATCCCCATCTCCTGGGACTTTCGAACGTTGAAGGAGGGAATATGGATTTTATTCCCTTGGATGTACAACTCTCCCTCCGTCATTCGATTGTCACCGATGATGCACTTCGAAAGCGTCGATTTTCCGGCTCCGTTCTCACCGACAAGCCCGTGGCATTCCCCTGCGAGCAGCGTGAAGTCCACATTGTCCAACGCCTTGACTCCGGGGAACACCATCGTACAGTTTTTTACTTCTACCAATGTCTCCACATTGACCGCCTTTGCCTCTACAACCATAGCCAACCGAGAGCCTCGATTCCCGAACAGATGATGTCGTTGTCGGGGTTCTCCGGGTTCCTGATGTTGTGAATCAACCGCTTGATCTCGTGATACGGGAACATTGAGCTCTTGACCCCGGTCTCTCCGACCGGATTGATGTCGAAGAACATCTCCTTGGCGATGGCGAAATCCTCCTCGTTATAGGCGAGAATCTCATCCAGGATCCGATCTTTTTTCTTCGGATCCTTCTCGTCCTCATACCTGAGCGAAGCCTTGATCATCTCGTAGATCACCATGTTGCGCCGCTCGGCGTTCTTCAGCTTCGCAAAGTGCGGCGCCCAGTGGCGGAGCTTCGGATCGGCCAGACACGCCTTGTGGAGGTTGGTGAGCTTCTCAAAGATCTTGGGATGACGGGCTTTCGCCGCTTCAATCTCGGGGATGTCGCTGTTTCGGATCTTGTTCTTCTGGAACGGGAACGGCGTCGTATACAGCGGCATCTGGCTCTGGTGGATCGTGAGCATCGTCCGCATCACATAGAGGACATCCTTGCCGAGGTCGCCGAAGTTGAGCTCGCACGCCTTGTCGAAGAACTCATCCATCTCCATTCTTGAACCCCACCCGTAGTTTCCGTGGGCGAACAGGTGCAGGAACAGCCCGTACCACTCGAACATATATCCGTTGATTCCATGGACGCCCATGGCGGTGCTGCCGAGGTGCTGGCGGATATCCGTCTCGATCACCTGCTCATTCGTTTCATCCTCATACCGGATCAGATTCGAAGCGAAGGTTCGGTAGAGCCGCCCCATCGTGGACGTGATTGAGTTCGCCTCGGTGTCGCGGGCCCAGATATGCTCCTTCCCGAACGCATTGACCCATTTCTCGAATTCGCTTTCCGGGACATAGAGCCCGGGCGCCCAGAAGAGGTTGATACCTTTCGGCATATCATCGACGCAGGAAGCGAGGAACGCCGGATCCTTTTCCAGCGGCGGCTGCCGGAACGCCCGGATGCCGAGAACCGCGTCCTTGTTCACCGATTTCACCCGATCCCAGATCTGGTTGAGCAGCCAGATGTTCGCTTTATGCTTTGCTTCCACCGGGGCTTCACTTGTTTCACCCCAGCGGGTTCTGCAGCCATCGCACTCGCAGAACCAGAATCCCTCTTCACTTTCTTCCAGCGTGAACCCGTCAAAACCGATCTCGGCGATCCGCTGCATCGAATCGAGGATGTAGTTCACGTTATCTTCATTGCTCAGGCACAGGGAATCGAAATCGTTCAGGAACTGGCCTCCCTTCGGCGGGATCATCCGGGCCTCGGGATGCTTAATCGAATACGCCCCGTTGTAGGAGTTCAGCCCAACGTAGGCGAAGAAAGAAAACTCCATCATATGGCCCAGATCGAACAGCTTGGTCAGATAGGGATGCTCGATGTTCGGGTGCGTGTACCGGATGGTGAGCCAGTCATCGTTCTCGGCGTTCCAGATATCCACCGGGACGTTCCGATAGACCGTCTCGGGGTATTGCTCAAACTCGAACGGCCAATATCCATACATAACCATGTTGAACTGGTTAATCTTGTTGTCCATGCAAACGTTGAGGAATTCGACCCACTTGTCGTATCCCCACAGCTGGGAATCAAAGCCGATCCGCCCGTAGCCGGCATACCACGAAAAGGTGGGTGCAACCGCCCGAACGGCGACGGAAGGCCAATCCTCGATTTCACAACAGGGCAGGGTGTACCCGTTTTTCCCTTGCCGTAAAAGCATTTTTATTGACGTCAGAGCGTTGATGTACCCCGCCCGTCCTTCGTAAGAGAGGGTGATCCCCTCTTTTTTAATCTCCAGAGCATATCCCTGAGATCGAAGCTCCGGCTTTTCACTGTGCTTCTTGTTCTCAAGCGACGGAATCAATGTAACAACTATCTCATCGTTGCCAGGATCGTCAAACAGTTCGGGGTAATTCCAAAAACGGGTAACAGCCAACGTAAGAAGATCCGAGTCGGTGGTATCAATTCGAATCTTGCGGAAGGATTTTGTTTCTTTCTTATTATTATCCACAATGTATTTTGGTTCTGGTAACAATGTAATCATACTTCACCTGTCTTTCCATTAAAAATCGGGTGGAGCAGGGGATGAATCCCCTACCCCACATCTTCACCGTCCTACAGCCAGGACCAGTTCTTCCAATCATACTGGGCGATGTTCGCCGGTGTGATCGCTTCCGGTTTGGGAAGATCCCAAACCTTGTCGAGAGTCTTCTTCTCGATCAGGGCCTGATACATCGCCTTCGTCGCCTGATACCCGAGGTCTACCGGGTTCTGCAGGACTTCGCCGAGCCATGCTTCGTTGCCGCTGTCGATGTAGCCCAACACGTCCTTGTCTCCGGCGATACCGATGAACTTGATCTCCTTCCGGTTGGCCGCCCGGGCAGCGTTGTAGGGACCGACTACTTCGGCGTCATTGTGCCCGCTGACGACATCGATGACCGGCTCGCGCTGCAGGACGTTTTCCATCAGGCTCTGTGAGGAGTCCCGGGAACCGGCGCCGACGTCACCTTCTTCAATGATCCGGGCTTTCGGGAAGGAAGCGAGAACAACGTCCCTGAATCCCTCGAACCGATCGACCGAGACCTGTCCCGAGGTGGGTCTTGTAACGAACAGACAGACGGGATCGGGCTTGCCGAGTTTCTTAAGGTACTCAACGGCCACTTCTCCGGCGGTCTCGCCGAGCATTCTCATATCGTGTCCGACAAAGGTCTCCCAGACGATGTCATTTGGGCTCTTCGGATCTTGAGCATAGTCGCCGATGACGAACGGAATACCTTGACTGACGTACTGCTTCATCGTCGGAATCGCCGAGGATGCGTCCGCCGGGAACAGGATGATTCCTTTTGCTCCACCGGTGATCAGGGCATCGATGTTGTTCAGCATCGTCGATACGTCCGAGCGGGAGTCCTCAAATTGGAAGGTAAAGTTTGCATCCGGATTATCGGCAGCCCACTGCTTACAACCATCGATGACTCCGAGGTACCATGTATACGCTGAAAGCTCCATGATACTCACTCCGATTTTTGTCTCCTTGGCAGCCTCTTCCGCTCGCCCGGCACCGAACAGCATCGAGCCGACCAAGAGAAAAATCATCACAAAAACCATTCCTTTTTTCATACTTTTTCTCCTTATATGGTTTTTATTTCTTCACTACTCCTTTGCAGAAAAGGAATAATGTTACACTATCGCTTCCCGCAGCCAATCCAGCACGGAATTGACCATGTGTCTGCCGATTTCCGCCGTGGCTTCGACGGCGCTTTGGGCGAACCATTCGGTGTTGAGCTTGCAGCGCGTGAGGTCGACATGGTCGGGATAGGTTCCCATCATCAGCGACGTCTCCCACTTTCCCGCATGGTCAAAACCGCCGCAGGCGATCTGGGCTTCCTTGCTGATGAGGGGTATCACTTTTATGTATGAGAAGGGATCATCCCCCGAGCCGAGGTTTTCATAATAGTCCTGATAGTCGTTGCTCCCCCACCAGCCCACTCCTTTCGTCGCCTCCATATACTCCATCGTGACTTTCTTCGCCGCCTTGTGGCAGGAGATCGTCATGGGCATCAACGCCCCGGCTTCCGTCTGGTGGTGGGGAATGAGATAGATGTTTTTCACGCCGCCCCAGACAAGCGACTTGAGGATGCAATACACATATTGCGTGTGGGTGTCTTCATCGACGTGAATCGTGCCGGTCTCGGGACCTCCCACCGCATAGGAAGCGACCCCGTACCAGATCGGCGGCAGCACGACGATCTCTTTTTCTTTTCCAAGCTCCCGCAGACATCCGGTAACGACCATCGTATCGGTTCCGCTGGAAACATGGTGAGCGTGGTATTCAATCGTCCCGACGGGAATGATGAAGGGGACTCGACGTTGTTTTGCATCTTCGATCTGATCAAAGTACATGTCAATTAAATCCATTCCCACCTCCTTCTCTTTCGCAGCACAAACCTGATATTCCGGTAAGCACGTACAAATCAACAAACTCCGTACGTGTAATTGTACGACCACAAGATTAAGAAATCAAGAAAAACATTACGTTTAACTTGAACTATAATTTAAACGTTTAAGCTTTTACTCTGATTCTTCTTGACATCATCGGCAGGATAGTGAATTGTTTATCTTGTATGGAGAAAAATACATGCTGCAGAAAAGAATAAACGTTGGATTAGTCATCAGCCTTGCCGGATTTGCGATATCGGTGAATACGCTGCCGCCGTTGATCGAGTGGTTCTCGGGCCACCTCTGCATGCCGATCTCTTCGTTTGGATTGGTGTATTTTTTTCAGTATGGCGCCTTCACCCTCTGCTCGATCGGGATCGGAAAGCTTCACGCCAAGCGGGGGCTTCCACTCCTGTCCATCGCGATCGGAGCGCTCTTCTTTTCCGCTCTTTGCGTGTTTCTGATCGGCAGAGCGACCAGTTTCATCCTTCTCATCACTTTGATGATGCTCATAGGTGGTGCCGGCGGCTTGGTGGAGTCGATCGGAACGACGCTGCTCACCGTTGAGGACGGATCGAACAGAATGCTTCATGCGTCCCAGCTTTTTTATGCGATCGGCGCGGTGGCCGCCCCCGCGATGGTGGGGTTTCTTCTGGCATCCGGCGTGCATGTGCCGAAAATCAGCCAATATATCGGAATCTTTTCGTTGCTGATTGCCATAGTCGTGTTCGGCCTGACTCGTTCTTCGAACAGCAAGACACTCAAGGAAACACCAACCCCCTCGCATCGCCCCGCCACAGCCCCGCTTTTTGCCCTGTATGTACTCTTTATCACGATGGGCGCCTACGTCATCGTCGAAATGTCCTTGGGAAACTGGCTTGCGGTGTTCGCCATCCAGACCTTCTCGGTCACCGAAGCCCAAGGATCGCTCGCCCTCTCGCTCTTCTGGACGGGGCTTTGCCTCTCTCGATTGTTTTATGTCTTGAAGAGCGTCAAATCCCAACAAAAAACGCTGAGCATCCACATGGCGCTCATGCTCCTTTCATGCCTGATCCTCATCGCATCGACGAAATTCGGGACGCTGACCCTCCTCTACCCGACGGTCATCCTCTTTGGCATCGGGTGCGGACCGATTTGGCCGCTGCTCATCGAGTTCTGTTCGGCGGCCTTCAGAGAAGAGCACCTTGTGATGTATCTGGTCGCCTCGGGAAGCATCGGAGCGCTCCTCGGCCCGATTCTCACCTCGACCCTGTTCGGCTTCTTTAGCATCCGGAATATCCCGGTGATTCTCAGCGCCTATACGGTGCTTATGATGGGATCCGGCGTCCTGACGTTCAGAATTTTGAGGAACGCTAGGCGCACCCGCAGGAGCGCCGCTTGATGATCGTGCCTTGAATGGTGATCCGCTCAACCGGGGGAGAGTCTTCATTTGACAGTGTTGCAAGCAGGAGTTTTGCCGCCTGCTCCCCCACGGAGTGTCCGGTGCTGCTTAACGTGGTGATGGGCGGTTCGAGCGATTCCATGAAGCTGAGGTTGTCAAAACTGACCAGCGCCATCTCTTCGGGAATCTTCACCTTGGCCTGAATGAGCGCCTTGTAGCACCCGAGGGCCATGATCGAGTTTGAGATGAACACAGCCCGGGGACGTTCGCTTCTCGGCAGACCGAGCAACTGGTTCATCGCCCGGTACCCCCCTTCGCTCGTCCAATCCTCCACGATGATGTGTGAAGCGGGCGCCTCCAAGCGATTGTCCTCCATCGCCTTGAGGAATCCTTCCAACCGCTCGGATCCGGAACTCTGATGCTGCAGTCCGGCCACGCACCCGATCGAACGATAGTTGTGATCGATCAGGTGCCGGGTGAGCACATACGCTCCGTTGATGTTGTCGTGCAGCACGACGTTCGTCGCCACCTGCGGCGGTTCATTGTCGAACACCACAAGCGGCATCTCCTCTTTCAACAGCTCGTTGATGGCGTCGGTCGTGGTCCCGACCGATGCGAGCAGGATCCCGTCCACGTATTTCGAAGACAGCAGCTCGAGCGCCCGGACCTCGCCCTCGTGGGAGTTGCCGCTGAAGGAAACGATCAGGCTGTAGGATTGGGCGCGCAGCGCGGCCTCGATCGCAAGGCCCACTTCACCGAAAAACTCGTTGGTGAAATCCGGAACGACAAGGCCGATCGTCCGGGTCCGCCGGGTCCGAAGCGTCGCCGCCATCGGGTTCGGGCTGTAGTTGTATTTGTTTACGACCTTCATGATCGCCTGCCGGGTCTTGGGGCTCACGTCCCCCTGATTATTGACGACCCGTGAAACGGTCTTGATGGAAAATCCCGTTTCTCTGGCGATATCGACCAATCGGACCTTGTTGTTCTTCTTGGTGCTCATTCCGCCATTCCACTCCTTGAGAGCGCGGTGGCGATATCCTTCTCGATATCGCCGTCTCCGACTCCGAAGGCGTACCAGAGGGTAATGCTCTGTTTTCCGGGCAAGACCTTGCCATTGCCCATCTTCTTCTCATTGGTGAACCCGGTGGGCCCGCTGGTTGCAGGAAGCGCGAACCCTGCAGCTTTCCGGTCGGGGGTTTGCGTCAGCCAAATGACCGTATGATCGAGAATATCGGTGCGGGCGACCACCCAGGTGGAACCGCCTTTCTCATCGCTCATCCGACTGAGGGCGAACTTCCCGTTCCTGAACGTGGAAGGAGATTTTTTGCCGTAGTCGATGACCGCAACCAGCTCGGGATCGAGCGTGCAACCTTTATCGAGGGTCAAAAACAGTTCGGGTTTCTTCGTCACCCCTTCGAACGTCTCATCAAGCACGACGACTTCCCTGTCGGTGAAGTTGGCTATCGAATACTCGAGGCGACCGCTTTTCGGATAGTTGAAGTTGACGTGACCGAGATACTGATACTCGAACGGAGCGTGGGCGAGGTTGGTCAACCCGCTTTCAACGACGACGAACGTTCCGCTTTTGTGGATCCTCAGTGTAGGCACGAAGGAATACTCCCCGACGAACGGGACATGCGAGTGGAACTCGGCGCACAGGGCGAGCGGAAACTCCTTGTCCTCTTCATCGATCTCAATCCAGGCGCGCACCGGCTGGGAAACGGGAAGCTCTCCATGGTGGGGGTGAGTATCTTCCATGGACGGATGCCCCATTCCGCGGACTCCGCAGTGGATCAGAAACGCACCGTAGTTCGCCAGAAACGGTGCTTGATAGACCGGTTCTTTTTTGAACCCCTCGAACTTCCGGGAAACTCCATCCACGCTCCAGTCCCACAGCTCGCTACCCATGAAGGGGGTCCATGTGAACACTCCCCGCCCGACTTCTATCGTAACGGCTTCCACTCCGCTTTGATAGGCAAAGCCTTCAATGGACCAGGCGCGGCTTTGGAGGATGGTTTGCTTCACAGGTCCAAAGAACCGTTTGTTCAGATTCAACATCGTTGGGTTGTTTTTCTTCATGGGGCGACTCCTTACAGGTTCCGTTCATGTACATCACATGATGACAAGCATGATAGTAAACGTTGTCAATATTTTCTTTTCACTACCAATTTACTAGTATAATAGCACAAGCATATTGATATTTAAACAAATATATCCCCATCTTTACCGAAGTATTTGAATTTTACCCTCAGGTCAACGTGCTGTTTATATAATGAAAGACAACGTTTACATTTTTAAATTCCGCATCCCTGTTATACACATAACTACTTATTGTAATGATAGTAATAGGGTCTTTATGTAAATCCGGCCTGAATATTATTTTCTTTGACAGATGGTTTTCCGCATGATAAACTGACAACGTTAGCGTATAAAGTTGCAAGAATAGCCATTCTACGCACTATGGGAGGTGCTTGAAAAGGGAGGATCGATGAAACGTGAATTATTGGTAATGAAGAATATCGATAAGTCCTTTCCGGGAGTCCATGCATTGGATCACGTGAACTTTGACCTTCGCTCCGGGGAAGTCCATGCCCTCTTGGGAGAAAACGGTGCAGGAAAATCCACGCTGATGAAAATCCTCACCGGGGTGTACCAGATGGATGGCGGAGAGATCGAGGTAGCCGGAGAACCCGTAACGATCACGAACGCCGGCGATGCCCAGAAGCTTGGAATCAGCATCATCTATCAGGAATTCAACCTCTTCCCGCATCTTTCGGTGGCTGAAAACCTGTTTATCAAGCGTGAACCCAGAAAATACGGAAAATGGATTCTCGACGGTAAAAAGCTTCATGAGCAAAGCGAGGAGCTGCTTCAGCGGATCCAGTTGAATCTCGATCCCGCACGCCCGGTCAGTTCGCTCAGCGTGGCTCAACAGCAGATGGTTGAAATAGCGAAAGCGCTCTCCCTCAATGCGAAAATCATGATCATGGACGAGCCCACCTCCGCATTGACCGACCATGAGATCGAGAACCTCTTTTCTCTCATCCTTCAACTGAAAAAGCAGAATGTCGGGATCGTCTATATCTCCCACCGATTGGAGGAACTCTCCCATATCGCCGACCGGGTGACGGTTTTGCGGGACGGCAAGTACGTCGGAACCGTCAACTACAGCGACACGACGACCCGGGAGCTCGTCAGCATGATGGTCGGGCGGGAGCTAAGCGAATATTTCCCGGAGCGGGAACACGCCTATGGCGCTCCCATCCTGGAAGTGGAAGGGCTCAGCAGAAAGGGCGCGGTGAACGATGTGAGCTTCACCCTTCATGAAGGAGAGATCCTCGGAGTATCCGGTCTCATGGGTGCAGGAAGAACCGAGATGGCCCGCCTCCTCTTCGGCGCTGACCGCAAGGATGGCGGCACGGTGACCTTCAAGGGGGAACAGATCGAGATCTCGTCTCCCGGCGACGCCATCAAAAGAGGGATCGGGTACCTCACCGAAGACCGCAAGCGCGATGGCCTCACCCTCGGATTGAACGTCAAGGACAACATCACCATGGCTTCAATCAAGGAGTACGCCTCAATGCTCGGCGTCATGAATGAGGGGAAAATCGAAAAGGCAACCTCGGAGTACGTCGATCAATTGAGCATCAAAACACCGAGTCTGGAGCAGCTTCTGCGAAACCTGAGTGGAGGCAATCAGCAGAAGGTCATTCTCGCCCGCTGGTTGTGCAAAGGTTCAAAGATTCTCATTTTTGATGAGCCTACCCGCGGTATCGATGTCGGTGCGAAGCAGGAAATCTACGAGTTGATGAACTCCCTCGTCAAAGAGGGGCATTCAATCATCATGATCTCCTCCGAATTGCCGGAAGTGCTTGGAATGAGCGACCGGATTCTGGTAATGCACGAAGGAAGAGTGGCCGGGATTTTGGACGGACCAAGTGCGACCGAAGAATCGATCATGTATCTGGCCACCGGTGGAAAATAAGGAAAAAGGAAGAAACAGAAGATGAAGAAATTGGAACTGCGTGCCTCGACACTTCAGCAATTCGCCGCTCTCGGAAGTTTAATACTGATGATGATTCTCTTCAGTATTCTATCACCCTATTTCCTTAATTTCGACAATCTGATCACGGTCATCAAACAAACCTCCGTCGTCGGCATCATCGCAATCGGGGTCACCTTGGTCATCGTTACCGGAGGAATCGACCTCTCGCTCGGCTCGGTCGTGGCCCTTTCGGGGGTGGTCGCCGGATTCGCTCTCGCCAAAGGAGCTTCAAACTTCGTCGGCATTCTGATCGGTGCCTTGATCGGACTGCTTTGCGGTCTCATCTCGGGGGTCATCGTAGCGTATCTGGAACTTCCCGCGTTCATTGCGACCCTCGGAATGATGATGAGCGCCCGGGGAATGTCCTTGGTCCTTACCCAAGGCCGGCCCGTATATATTCCAAACAACAAGACCTTCAACCTGATTCACAACTACAACCTGTTCAAATATATCCCTTTGCCGGTCATCTACTTCGCGGTGATCGCGCTTCTCACCCATTTTTTGCTGAAACGGACATCGACCGGTCGCTACCTGTTCGCCACCGGCAGCAACGAGGAAGCGGCCCGCCTGTCGGGAATCAACGTCCGGCTCGTCAAATTGTTCTCGTATGGTTTCTGCGGCTTCATGTGCGGCCTTTCAGGAGTGATCCTTCTTGCCCGCCTCAACTCCGCTCAACCGGCGATCGGCTCCGGGTATGAGCTTGATGCGATCGCCGCGGTGGTGATCGGGGGAACCAGCCTGTCGGGAGGCGTCGGCCAGATCTCGGGAACGATCATCGGTGTTCTGATCATGAGCACGATGAAGAATGGCCTGAACCTGATGCACGTTTCACAGTTCTGGCAGCAAGTCATCATCGGCGGTGTCGTCATTCTTGCTGTATACATCGATATAAAGCGGCGCGAAGCACAGCGCCTGTAACGTTTGAATGCTCACGTGGTGGGTAATAAAAAATTGGAGGAAACACATGAAAAGAATCGTCACACTCGTATTGATCGTGGCCCTTCTCGTTCCGACCGTTCTCTTTGCTGCCGGTGCTAAGGAGGCGGCGGCCAAAGAGACATACATCGCCGTCATCAGCATGGGGTACATGCATGAGTACTGGCAAGCGGTTCGTCTTGGAACCGAAAATGCAGCAAAGGAGCTGGGCATCCGAACCACCTATGAAGCTCCGCCATCCGAAGATATGGTCGACTTGCAGATCAACATGGTTGAAAACGCAATTCAGACCAAACCCGACGGCTTGTTGCTCGCACCCCTTGATGCGGAGGCTCTGGTCCCCTACATCGACAAAGCGGTCAAGGCCGGAATCCCGGTGGTTCTCTTTGACGCCGGAGCAAACACCGACACCTTCGCCTCGCTTGTCGCGACCAACAACGAAAATGCCGGCGCCATCGCCGCCCAGAACATGATCAGGCTGCTTGGAGACAAGGGCACCATCGGATTGATCGTCCACAGCGCAACCGATCAATCGGCGATCAAGCGTCGGGACGGCTTTTTGAACTATATGAAAGCCAACTCCAAGATCAACGTTCTTCCCCCCGTCTACAGCGGTGGAGAGCACGAGGAATCCGCCAACCTGATGGTCGACCTCCTTCGGGCGAACCCGGATATCGCCGGTGTCTACGCCACGAATGAAGGCGCCGCCGTCGGTGCCGGAATCGGTGCCAAGGAAGCCGGCAAGGCCGGAAAAGTCACGATCGTCGGCTTCGACTCCGGAGCGCAGCAGATCTCCTTCCTTGAGGACGGAACGATCGCCGGCTTTGTTTCCCAGGATCCGGTAACCATCGGATATCTTGGTGTAAAAACCCTTTACGATGTGCTTCAAGGCAAGCCGGTCGAGGTTGAGATCGATACCGGAGCGGTATTCGTCGACCTCTCCAACCTGCACGATGACCACGTCCAACAGATCATTTATCAGTAAGCTGTAATCGTCTTTCGTGGAGGATTGAGCCTCGCCCGATCCTCCACACCATAAAACTACCAAGGAGTACACTTTGAAAAAACGCGTAACAATCCCGGAACATGAATACTTCGAAAGAATTGCAAAAGCCGCCAAACTCACCGGTGAGGCGGGACTTGACATCCTGATCTCCAACTGCACCGAAGCGGATTATTCATTCGTTCGCTATTTCACGAACTTCTGGCCTCTGTTCGAGACAGCCGGCGTCGCAATCGCCCCCAATGGGAAAGCTGCTTTGATGGTGGGACCGGAAAGCACCAAATTCGCCGGAGACCGAAGTGTCCTCAAGACAATCTTTACCCTCCTCGAATATCGCGAGTCAGCCGACCCGGCCTATCCCGAGTTCAAACCCCAGACCTTCAAGGATGTCTTCAAGCACCTTGGCGTCACCGGCAAGAAACTGAGGATCGGAATTGCAGGGTATCTTTTGACGAACCCCATCCAGCTCGAGGGATTGCGATCGAACTTCCCCGATGCGGAAATCGTCCGGGCGGATGACATCGTCCGGCAGCTTCGGGTCATCAAGAGCGAGAATGAGCTCGCCTGCATGCGCGAGGGGTTCAGAATCGTTGAACTTGCGACCAAAGAGGTTCTCAAGGCGATCCGCCCGGGCGTGACCGAGCTTCAGATGGTCGGCGTCGCCCAGAAGACGATCTATGAGCACGGGGCCGAGTATGAAGGACTGCCGATGTATGTGTTCAGCGAGAAATCGACCAGCCACGCCATCAGCCGTTCCACCTACCGCGAAATCGGCAAGGGGGACCTTGTCCAGCTGAACCTCTCCGCCAAGATCGAAGGATACAGCCCGAGCGTCGGGATGCCGATCAGCATGGGACCCCTTGTAGGCGAGAAGCGGGAGTTGGTCGAATTTGGCCTTGATATGCACCGATGGACCTACAAACAGCTGAAGGCCGGCGTCGAAGCCTCTTCAATCGCTCAAGGGTACTATCAGCGCTTCATCGACTTGGGCAGAAAGGACAACTTCGTCTATGGCCCATGCCATGGAACGGGGATGATCGAAGTCGAGGCGCCCTGGATGGAATCCTCTTCGACGTACAAACTGCAGCCGAACATGACCTTCCAGGTCGATACGTTCGCATCGGGACCTTCCTACGGACTTCGCTGGGAGACCGGAGTCGCGATCACCGAAGACGGGTATGATCTGCTCTCCAACCCGATCGGCGAGATTTATGAGATCGATTGTTAAACATTGATCGACAACCGAAAAGGGGGGATTTCACAGATTCGTGAAATCCCCTTTTTCTTGACTGTTCTCCAATAAGGTTCTGCTGATTCAAGCATTGAATCGTCCGGGTAGCCCTCTTACTGGCTATACCCCGGCGTGGTGTAGAACGAGAGCGGCTGCTCGCGGGTGTCAAGCCGGCCGTATTGCGCCACGACCGGAAGCGAGCACTCAAGCTTGATCGCATACTGTGTGTCCCGTTCGAGGACGAAGCCCGCCAAGTCGCTTGGGTCATCCATTCGAAGACAGCGGACTCGATTGGCTTCGACGACCACCGGAATATCGACGACGGGATCCTTGTCGGTGAAATAGAGCGTCATCTTCACATCGACGGCCTGTTCGTTCATATTCAGGATGATGACCGACTCGTGTCCCTTCAGCGGGAAAGGACCGGCGGGCGGCAAGTCACCATCAGGAAACACCCAAATCGTTTTACCAATTGTGTTTTTCATGAAAACCTCCTACTATCTTTTTCATGGAGAGATTACCCATAGTGTACCGTCAGCACACTCCGATTGCAAGAAAACCCTTTCGTTTTAATTAAACAATATTTGAAACGTTTTATTGCTAAATCCAATTCTCTCATCTATACTGGACTGCGTACACGATACTCAATGAAAGGATCTTGATGGTGGCTACGATTAAAGATGTTGCAAAGAAAGCCGGTGTGTCGATTGCAACGGTGTCCAATTACCTGAACAACACAAACCCCGTTCGTAAAGAGACTGCAACCAGAATACAGGCTGCGATCGATTCGCTTGGATACAAACAAAACTACATGGCGCGAAACCTGAAAGCCCAGCGGTATACCGATGTCGGGGTGATTCTACCCGATCTCGACAATCCGTACTATGTTCAAATATTCCAAGGCATTGAAAAAACATTCCACCAAAGCAAGTACTATCTGACCTTGGCGTTCTCGTACGATGATCCCGAGCGGGAGGCGGAAATCATCGACAACCTTCTCAAAAAGCAGGTTGCCGGCCTGGTGCTTGTTCCAAGCATGGTTGACAACTGGAAATTCTATTACCACCACCTTGTTTCAAGGGACAAGCCCCTCGTCATCCTCGATCGACAGATCGATAATTTGGAAACGAACTTCATCGCCTTTGAAAATGAGAAAGCCATCGCAGATCTGGCCAAATCCCTCATCGACCAAGGCAAGAGGAATCTCGTCCTCATCACCGGTCCTCGGAAGTACCGGGAGGAACAGCTGTGCATCGATGCGTTTCTGGAAGTCTGCAGTCAAAACGATATCGACATCAACCAGGCGCTCCAGGTCTACTCGGTCGGAACGAGCAAGGAAGAGACATTCAGGATCACGACAAATCTCCTTCGAAGATTTTTGCCCGATGCGATTCTGACGACGAACGGAGCGGGGGCGGTTGGCATCATCGAGAGCTTGAGCTTCCTCGGGTATTCGACGAATGATATCCCCGTGGCCACTCTCGGAGAGGAGCGGTGGAACAAATACACCCACTCGATCTCATCCCTGTCCTCGCAGCGCCCGGCGATCCAGATGGGCGAACAGGCCGCCCAATTGCTGCTTGAACAGCTTAAATCCCCGTTTGTCAGCGAGAACCGAAGGATATTGATGACCGACAAGATTCTCACCAAGGAACCCCACCCTGTACGATATGCCCAATATCAACCGATTCAGATCGATCGCAACGGACAGACGCTGAAGGTGCTTCTTCTGGACACCTACCAGACCCACGCCTTAAGCGGATTGTTCAGCAACTTCACCTCCGCCACCGGGATCGCCGTTGACGCGACGAGCATTCCCCACCCCGAGCTGTTTGAACGAATTATCCAAGAGAGCCGCAAGGCTCCCGGAGATTCCCCGTTCGACGTGGTGATGTTCGACATCCCCTGGTTGTACACCCTTGCCAGCTCGAAAGTCCTTGCCGATATATCCCCGCACATCGAGCGCAAAGAGATCAATCCCGGTATTTTCCTGCCCCGCTCGTTCGAATACTTCAGCAGATTCGAAAAAGGCCACTATGGGCTTCCCTTCATGTATGCCCCTCAGATCCTGTTTTATCGAAAGGATCTTTTCGAAGACCCTTTCAACAAGACGGAATTCGATCGCCTGTTCAAATCCAAGCTTCGACCTCCTCAGACATGGAAGGAGTTCAACGCGATCTGCGAGTTCTTCACGAGCCATACCGACCATATCTCCTACGGAACGTCGATTCCCGCCTCCCACCCGGAGTATCTGGCGCCTGAAATCTATATGCGCCTCTTCTCTTCCAACAGTCAGGTGTTTGATAAGAACAACCAGGTCACTTTCAGCAATCCTCGGACGTTGAAAGCGTATATCGACCTCATCAAGGTCATGAAGCACGTCAAGCCCAACTATCTTCAGACGAGCGACATGGATGCCGTGAAAGACTTTCTACTCGGCGAGACGGCGATGCTCATCACCTACCCCTCCTTCCTGTATGATGAAGAGCTTATCTCGGCGAACCCGGGAATCCTCAACAACATCGCCCACAGCAACATACCCGGCAATGCCCCGATCCTCGGAGGATGGAGTCTGGGAATTTTCGCCCAATCGGAACAGAAGGACCAGGCGTTCGATTTCATCAAATGGGCGTGCTCCGACAAGATCAGCGACTACTTTGCATTGATGGGCGGCTACTCGGCCGTTGAAAGCACCTATCTCAACGATGAGCTCACGAAGCTGTATCCCTGGTTTCCGCTCTACCATTCGACCTATAAAACGACTCGTCCGATCCTGCCGCCGCGAACCGCATCGGGGAAGATCGTTTCACAGAACAAGATCGACTCGATCATCTGCCATGGAGTCTATGAACTGTTGAAGGACTCGAGCGACATCCCCTCGGTCATCGAGAAGACCCACAAGGCTTTGGAGGAGCTGATTCTTTCCCATGAAGAAACGACCTGACCTGACTAAACCGACCCCTCCCCCCGAATACGATGGAGCGGTGGAGCTGCATGACCTTCTGGAAGAAGGACTGAAGGCCCGGGATGCCGGCCAAACCGAACCGATGCACAAAGTATTCGCCGATCTCCGTTCATCTATACGGAATAGACCTGCTTCAGATCGATCATCTCGGCATTGATCAATGAATGCTCGACATCATGAAACCCCGACATGGAAATGATCCAATAGAACTTCCTACCGGTCTTGAACATCTTTGATTTCTCGACAAGCTCTGCCAACACCTTCCGGTGAGTCTTCTCATTTCGCCACTTGCACTCGATGAACAGCATCGCCTCCGCATTGAAGGATAGGATATCGATCTCGGATTCCTGCTTTCGCAGGGGATCATTGCCCCACCAGTTTCCATAATCTTCCGGCAAAAACGGAACTCGGTCGTTTTTCAAGCGCTGCTCATAGTATTGAAGACATATCTTTTCGAAGACCTTGCCCATGTATTCATTGATTCGCGGTTCGATCCGCTGCCGATAGACTTTCTTCCCAAGCCCCAGATTGATCAGGCTGAGATTGGGCTGGACGAACGCATGCCAGAATTGAAACATCGTATCCGAAACAGCATATACGGGCCGTTTTGTTTTTCGATCCAGAACGGGAGTCTTTCGCTCGATGATGCCCAAGTCTATCAGATTGTTCAGATAAGGGTTCAAGGAACCCGACTGGACGCCCAGCTTGTTCGCCAGATCGGACACCCTGCTCGTACCCGTGCTCAGCAGATACAGAATATCATTGTAGCGGCCGGGATCGCGGAATTCCTGCTTCAAAAGATTGCTCGGCTCTTCATACAGCCGCCCATTGGTCGACAGGAAGAGTTCGATGATATTCTCTTCCAGCGGCTTGCCGTCATCAAACCGGGCCAGATAGTCCGCGATTCCGCCGCTTAGGGCAAAGACCAGAGCCTTGTCGCGCTCGGAGTACCGGGGAACAAAATGACCCGCCTCGATATACTTGAAGGGAAGGATTTTGATTTGACCGGTTCTTCTTCCATAGAGGGGGCTTTCATACCCGAGCACCTGCTTTTCCATGAAGCTCATGGACGATCCGCACAGGATCAGAAACAGCTTGCCGGTATGCTTATACGAATCGACGAGGTTCTGCAGCATTGACGATACCGACGGCGCCGAGGCCGCAAGATATGGATACTCATCAACGATGAAGATGATCCTCTCTCTTGTGGAGTGATCAAAAAGGAACCGGAATGCTTCCTGAATGTCGGGAAAGGGCGGCAAAGCTTCCTCATAGCCACATGCACGGTACACCGCGTTGGACAAGGAGATGCGGTTGATCAGCTCGTCCGACTCGGTAGCTACAAAATAAGACCCCCTTTTATCCCGGAGAAACTCCTGAAGCAGGTATGTCTTGCCCACCCGCCGCCGCCCATAGACGATGGACAGGCCGAATGTTCCAAGGGAGTATTCCTTTTCCAATTGCAGAAGCTCTTCTTTTCTTCCGATGAACCGCATGCTCCGCCTCCTACCCGATCATACCACACAATACCACAATATGCAATAGCATGATATTGCATATTATGATATTGCATACCCTCATCACATGAAACGGATCGCCAATGCTGTTGAAATCAGATACACTATGGATGAATACACTCAAAAACCTTATTGACGAGAGACATATGATACTGCCTGAACACATCCCGGCGCTCTTCAAAGAAGAACTGACCACCTCGATTCTTCCCTTCTGGCTCAAGCATGGCCTCGATCCGGTCCATGGCGGGATGCTCACCGGTCTCGGACGCGACGGATCGCTTCTTGAAAGCGACAAGAGCATCTGGTTTCAGGGAAGGGCCGCCTGGACGTTCGCCACCGCCTACCGCGTTGCCCAAAAGAACGAAGAGTACCTGTCGGTGGCAAAGTCCTGTTTGGATTTTCTAAAAACCCACGGTCAGGACGATGACGGTCGCTTCTTCTTCCGGGTTTCCCGGGAAGGGAATCCCGTCATCAAGCGCTCCCGCTACGTCTTCAGCGAGCTCTTCGCCGCCCTCGGAGGAGCGGCGTATGCCCGGACGACCGGTGAAGATTCTTCGTGGGCGGAAACGATCTTCGATCAGGCGCTCGGCACGGTGGAGAAAGGCCTCCTCCAGCCCAAATTCCTCCGCCCGAGCGAAGGCTTCGCCCTTCCGATGATCGTCATCGCGGTGGCCCAGGAGCTGAAGGCTGCGAATCCGAAACGGACCGAGCATTACAATGCTCTGATTGATCAGTTGATCGAGAAGATTCAACGATTGTTTGTCAATGAGGAACATCGCTGCGTTCTGGAGCAGACCGGAATCGACGGAACACCCCAATTCGACCATTTTGAAGGCCGCCTTCTGAACCCCGGACATGCGATCGAAGGGGCCTGGTTCATCATGAAAGAAGCCCGTCTCCGAAGAGACAGGGATGATTACTTCTCCTTGGGAAAGAAGATGCTCGACTGGATGTGGGAATGGGGCTGGGACAGGGAATACGGAGGAATCATCTACTTCCGGGATGTATTGGGGCACCCCTCCCACGAATACTGGCACGACATGAAGTTCTGGTGGCCTCAGACCGAAGCGGTGATCGCAACGCTGCTTGCCTATCATCAAACCGGCGATGACCACTATCTCACGCTCTTCAACCAAGCCTATGATTGGGCTCTTAGACATTTCAAGGATGAACGATATGGGGAGTGGTACGGCTATCTGCACCGCGACGGCTCGCTCTCGGTCGACCTGAAGGGCAATCTCTACAAAGGGCCCTTCCATATCCCCCGGATGTTCCTGGAGGGAATCGAACTCTTCTCCTAGCGGCTGTGGCGGAGCTTCAGGACCTCGATGACCTCTTCGAGGCCGACCTCCTTCTGGGTAAGGAGCACGAGGAAGTGGTAGATCAGATCGGCGGCTTCGCCCAGAAAGAGCTGCTTGTTGTCATCTTTCGCTTCGATGATCAGCTCGACCGCTTCTTCACCCACCTTCTGGGCGATCTTGTTCAGCCCGCGGCTGAAGAGGTGGTTCGTATAGGAACCTTCCAGAGGGAACTCCCGTCGTTCCCGGATCACTTCCTGGAGATAAAAGAGGAACTCGGGAGCGGAAACCTCCTCGGGGTTGTTGACCTCCCCGAAGCAGGTGTCTTTCCCGGTGTGGCACACCGGCCCGGTGGGAACCGCTTTGATCAGCAGGGTGTCGTTGTCGCAATCCTCGATGATATCCCGCACTTCCAAGTAGTTTCCGCTTGTCTCGCCCTTCGTCCAAAGGGTTTCCCGGCTGCGCGACCAGAACGTGACCAATCCCCGGTCGCGGGTGGTCTTCAGCGCTTCTTCGTTCATGAACCCGAGCATCAGCACCCTGCGGGTAACCGCATCCTGGACAACCGCCGGAACCAAACCGCCCATTTTTTCAAATGACACAGCCATAGATTGCATCTCCTTAGAACCCTGTGCTGGTAGTTATACCACGTTGAGCAAGAAAAATCTTCAGCTTTGGGATATCTATCGTCCCAAAATGAAATACCGACGCCCCGAGAGCCCCCGAAACACCGGTTTCTTCAAAAACCCGGGCGAAGTGCTCCATCGTTCCCGCACCGCCGCTGGCGATGACCGGAATGGAGACGGCGGCGGCGACGGCTTTCGTAAGGGCGATATCATACCCCTCCTTCACCCCGTCATGATCCATCGAGGTCAGAAGGATCTCCCCGGCTCCCAGCCTTTCCACCTCTTTGGCCCAATCGACCACCTTCCGATCGGTGACGACCCGCCCGCCTTGGACGGCGACCCGTCCCTCTTTCGCGTCGATCGCCACGACGAGGCGTTCCGAGCCCACAGCATTGGCGATAGCGGCAATCAGGGAGGGATCCCTGACCGCCATCGAGTTGATCGAGACCTTTGCAGCTCCCGCTTCCAGAAGGGCTTTTGCGTCTTCGACGGAAGCGATCCCCCCGCCGACGGTCAAGGGAACGGAAATACCCTCGGAAACGCCCCTTACCAGATCGACGAAGGTCTTCCGCTTCTCGACGGTGGCAGTGATGTCCAGCAGAACCAGCTCGTCGATTCCAAGCTCGCTGTAATGCCGGGCGAACCCGATCGGATCCCCGGCGTCCGAGAGTCCGACGAAGTTCACCCCTTTGACGACCCGCCCATCCTTCACATCGAGGCAGGCGATGATTCGTTTTCCGTTCATCCGTTACACCTCGCCAGTTCATCAAGGGTGATCGTCCCTTCATAGAGCGCCCGGCCGATGATCGCCCCGTCCATTCCCAGATCCCGAAGCCGCTCAAGGTCGCGGATCGAAGAGACCCCGCCGCTTGCGATCAGCTTCAGCGAAGGCATCGCACCGAGGAGCTTTCCATAGAGTTCATACGATGGACCTGAAAGCATCCCGTCCTTGGCGATGTCGGTACAGATGACCGTATCAAGGCCTTCATGAAGGTAGGACTCGATGAACGATTGGACATCAAGTCCGCTTTCTTTCAGCCACCCGTGGGTCCGAATGATTCCCCCTTTGCTGTCGGCGCCGAGAATCAGGCGGTCCGAGCCGAACCTCTGAATCCACTTCTTGACCAAAGCGGGTTCGGTCACCGCGATCGAACCGACCGTCACATAGCGCGCCCCGGCGTCGAATGCCTGCCTCAGGTCCTCTTCCTTCTTGATCCCCCCGCCGAAATCGATGATGAGAGCGGTGTTCCGGGCAAGGGTTTCAAGCGTTTCAAGGTTCACGATCCCCCCGCCCTTCGCCCCTTCCAGATCGACGACGTGCAGGCGCCTGATCCCATGGTCTTCAAAGGCTTTGGCCACCTCCAAGGGGTTTGAGGAGTAGATCGTCTTTTGGTCGTAGTCGCCCTGGGCAAGGCGGACGACCTTCCCTTCGATCAGGTCGATCGCCGGAATGAGATCCATCACAGCACCCCCTTCGTCGACGGCAGCTCATCACTGTACGGATTGCGGTGGATCGCCTGGCGGACCGCCCGGGCGAACGCCTTGAACAGCCCCTCCACCTGGTGGTGGGCGTTTCCCGTACCCACCTTCATATGCAGATTGCACCGGGCGCTGTCGGAAAACGACTTGAAGAAGTGCTCGACCATCTCGGTGGGGAAGGTTCCGATATACTCCCGGGCGATCGGGACGTCATAGGTGAACGCCGGACGGTTGGAAAAATCCAAGGCGACTTCCGCTTTCACCTCATCCATCGTCAGCACCTCGAATCCGTACCGGTTGATCCCCCGCTTCTCCCCCAATGCACTGCGAAACGCTTCACCCAAGGCGATGCCGACATCCTCCACCGTATGGTGCTCGTCGATCATCAGATCCCCGTCGGCATGGAGGGAAAGATCACACCCGCTGTGCCTCCTGATCTGATCGAGCATATGGTCGAAGAAGGGGATGTGGGTATGGATCTCCCCGAGTCCTCCTCCATCCAGCGAGAGGCTGAGGGTTATTGAGGTTTCCTTGGTCGTGCGGGTGACCTCCGCCGTTCTGGGAGCCAGATGCGGCTCGTCAAGCAGAAAGGAAGCGATCTCCCCCCATCGGTCGGAAACTAGGATGCAGGTATCACGCAAGTCGCCGGGAAGCTTCGGCTCATCGCTCTTGGGGGTCAGCCATACCGCCTTGCACCCGATGTTCTTCGCCAGCTCGACGTCGGTGAGCCGGTCCCCGATGACCACCGAGTGCTCGAGGTTCCACGATCCGTCAAAGAAGGAGGCGAGCATCCCCGTCCTAGGCTTTCTTCCGGGACACTCGTCTGCGGGAAGCGAGTAATCGATATGCTCCTCATCGAAGAGGATCCCCTCCCCCCGCAACGTTTCGATGATCCGGGTGTGGATCGGTTCAAAATCCTCCAAGGGGAAAGAGGGAGTTCCCACCCCGTCCTGATTGGAGACCAGCACGAGATAAAACTGATTGGAATCCACCAGCCGTTTCAACCCTCCGAAGACTCCCGGAATATAGCGGATCTTCTCGAAGGAATCGACCTGGTCTTCAACGACGATCACCCCGTCGCGATCCACGAACAAGATCTTCTTATGCATAATACTTCCTCATATACGCTTCAAACCCCTCAAGGAGGATATCGTTCTCGGCTTGGCTGCCGACCGTGATGCGGACGCAGTTCTCCAGCCCCCGCTCCTTCGTCCGATTACGGATAATCGTACCGTTCTCCGTCAGGAAGGTATAGAGCCGGGTCGCGTCATCCACTTTGAGCAGCAGGAAGTTCGCGTCGCTCGGATACACGATCCGCACGCAACCAAACGCAGCAAGCGCTCCGGAAAGACGGGAGCGCTCCCTCTTGATCTCATCAAGGCTTCTTTTGACCGCCTCGGCGTTTTCCAGCGCCCTGAGGGCGAGGGCCTGAGAAGGGGTTCCGAGGTTATAGGGATATTTGATCTTGTTGATCACCTCGATGAGCTCCCGGCTTCCGACGGCGATCCCGACCCGGGCGCTTGCAAGTCCCCACGCTTTGGAGAGGGTTCGAAGAACCACTAAGTGGTCATACTTGGAAAGAAGCGAAACCCCGCTCTCCCCTTCGCTGAAATCGTAGTACGCCTCGTCAAGGACCACCAGGCCGTCGAAGATCTTCAAGACCGCTTCGATCGTTTCAAGGGAATAGCTGTTGCCGGTCGGGTTGTTCGGCGAACAGAGAAAGAGGAGCTTCAGCCGGCCTTCGCTTCGCTCATTCCGTTCTTTTGCAAGGAAGCGCTCAAGAGCGGGAAGGTCGATCTCGAACGATGGAAGCAGGGGGAGTTCCTCCACCTTCACGTCGTTGATGTCGGCGAAGACCCTGTACGCCCCGTAGGTCGGAGGGAGGATCAGGATCGAATCCTTCCCCGGCGTGCAGACGGAGCGGATGAGGTTGTCGATCAATTCATCGCTGCCGCTGCCCAGAACCGTGTGTTCGAAGGGAAGACCGAGGACCTCCTCGATCTTCTTTCGAAGAACCGTCGCCTTCGGATCGGGGTAACGGTTCGCATCCTTCATCTCGACGAAATCCCGGTAGTGCTCATTGGCGTCCAGATACACGTCCGCTTTTCCGGTGAACTCCGTTCGGGCGCTCGAGTAGGGTTTCAGGGTGACGATATTTTTTCTGAGCAGTTCGTTCATCGCTCTTCCTCCAATCGTATTTCAACGGCTCTCCTGTGGGCTTCAAGCTCTTCATGGGCGGCCATCGTCATGACGGTCGGAGCCAACCGGGCAAGGCCATCCCCGGTCAGCTCCTGGACCGTGATCTTCTTCACGAAGGAATCGGTCGAGACTCCGCTCATCGAACGAGCCCATCCGCCGGTCGGCAGGGTATGGTTCGTCCCGCTGGCGTAATCGCCGGCGGACTCGGGGCTGTAGGGTCCGACGAAGATCGAGCCGGCGCTTTCAATAAGATCCACCAGAGAATCATCCAGTACACGATCTCCGGTGTTGATGATGAGGTGCTCGGCCGCGTAGGCGTTGGCGATGAAGGCCGCTTCTTCGACCTCTTGGACGACCGCTATTCTGCTCGCCTCCAACGATTGCTTCACATATCCGCTCCGCTTCAAAACCGAACATTGCCTCTCAAGTTGCTCCTCCAGCTCTTCAATCCACCGATCGGGATCAGAACCGATGAGCACCACCATCGCCTGGCTGTCGGGGCCGTGCTCCGCCTGACTGAGAAGGTCGGACGCGACGAAGGCCGGGTTGGAGCGGTTGGTGGCGACCACCATCACCTCGCTCGGGCCGGCGGGCATGTCGATCGCGCATGCACCTTGAGCGACTTGGGTTTTCGCTTCCGTCACAAAGCGGTTCCCCGGCCCGAAGATCTTGTCGACCCGATGTATCGTCTCCGTTCCAAAGGCGAGCGCCCCGATCGCCTGAGCTCCGCCAACCTTGTAGATCTCATCCACGCCGCAGAGCTCGGCGGCATACAGAATCGCCGGATGGATCTTCCCTTCCCTGTCCGGCGGAGTGGCGAGGACGATCTCCTTACAGCCGGCGATCTTCGCCGGGAGGGCCAGCATCAGGACGGTGGAAAAGAGCGGAGCGGTGCCGCCGGGGATGTACAACCCCACCCGGCGGATCGGGACGACCTTTCGCTTCAGGGACACCCCCTCCATCACCTCGATCTCTTCACCCACTGCCCGTTGGGCCTCATGAAACGCCCGGATATTGCTCTTCGCCAAGGCGAGCGCTTCCTTGAGGTCCGGATCAACCGCCTTTCTCGCTTCCTCGAACTCTTCCGAACGCACGGCAAGCGAAGAGAGGACGACCCCGTCGAAGCGCTCCGAATACCGATGGAGCGCGGCATCGCCTTCCTCGTTGACCGCGGCAAGAATCGTTGCCACCTGCTCTTCCACCGAGGAGCGATCAAGGAGGTTCCGAGTGCAGAAGAGGTCGAGATCCTTCCCCTTCGGGTTGTCAAACCGCTCTAAGTATGGCATGGCTACTCCGTCATCTTTTCAATCGCGGTCACCAGAATGCCCTGGGCGCCGAGGGCTTTCAGCTGTTCAAACACTTCCCAGAACGTGTCTTCGGCGACGACGATCTGAACTGAGACCCATCCCGTCTCCATCAGCTTGGTGACGGTCGGGCTCTTCATCCCCCCGACCACCGCCGCCACCGCTTCCAGCTGGGCTTCGGGCAGGTTGAAGATCACATACTTGTATGATGAGGCCTTCATCACCGCATCGATCCTAAGCAGCAGGCGGGAAAGAATCTCCTCCTTCGCTACAGAGCCCATCTCTTTCCGCCCGAGCATCACCGCGCTGGATCGATAGATCGTTTGTACTTCTTTCAGGCCGTTCATGGCAAGGGTCGCTCCGGTGGAGACCAGATCGCAGATCGCATCGGCAACCCCCACCAGCGGGGTGATCTCCACCGCCCCCGAGACGGACACGAGGTTCGCCTTCACACCCTCCTCTGCAAGGATGCTCTCCAGAATCCTCGGATAACTGGTGGCGATCCGCTTTCCTTCCAGACTCGAAAGGTCTTTGTAGCCGAACTCATGGGGAACGGCGATGCTGAGGCGGCACTTGGCGAACCCCAGATCCCGAAGCACGGCAAGGTCGACCCCCTGCTCATCGAACTCGTTCCGGCCGACGATCCCGATGTCGGCGATCCCGTCAGCGATGTATGAAGGGATGTCATCATCCCGCACATAGAGAAACTCCAAGGGGAAGTTCGTCGCCCGGTCCTTCAGGACCCGCTCATCCGCTCCGAACTTGATGCCGCACTGCTTGATGATCTCAAGCGACTGCTCGCTGAGTCGTCCTTTCTTCTGGATCGCTATCCGTAACACTTCATCCATCGCTTCCTCCAAACGAATAAAAAAAGACCCCCGCGACAGCGGAGGCGTGTTTCTATGACAATTCCACACTCACCGGTCGGGCAGCGTCGCATCAAGATGGTGATGGTGGAAGTGCTTCTTCATACCGCTACGATACCGTCGGTCTCCGCTTTCTGTCAAGACGGGCTCCGATTGTGGAGAGTGTGTGTACATGATCCAACACGTATTGCCAACTGTATAAACCCCTGTTATATCTGTGCACATCAACAACAAGGAGTAATCACATGCGATTCATTCAAACAGCTATTCTTTTTACCGTTATTCTTGCTTTTGGAGCCCTCGGCTTGTTCGCCGCTCCGCTTCCCGAGCAAGTCCAGAGCCAAGAACCACCCCTCGCCGCCGAATCATCCGAGGATTCGCCACTCGTCCCCGGTGTGCCTGCCTTCTACCGGAATCAGGGCGGTTCGAGGATGAATGCTGCCACCGCATCATTTGCGGGCGGTGTTCAACAGCGCCTTCGAGTCCTTGACCCCGAACTCAACGAATGCGATTGCGTGCAGGACGGGTATGGTCAAGGAGCCGCCTTCATGGGAACCCGACAGAACAATCCGAGAGGAAACAACGCCGGCGCAGCCTCCGGAGCCGGTCTTCGAACCCTCGACCGCGACCGGGATCGCCAGACTCTTCGAACCGATGAGTGCGAATACTGGCAGGACGGATACGGCCAAGGAGCCGCCTTCATGGGAACCCGGCAGAACAATCCGAGAGGGAACAACGCCGGCGCAGCCTCCGGAGCCGGTCTTCGAACCCTCGACCGCGACCGCGACCGCCAGACCCTTCGAACCGATGAGTGCGAGTACTGGCAGGACGGATATGGGACGGGAACCCGTTCAGTGATGAAGCAGAGACGGCTACCCTGATCATGAAGCAAGTCGACAGATAGATTGGATGTCAGGCCCGGGAAACCCCGGGCCTGACTCTATCCGAACAACACAACCTTCCTGAGTCCGCATGCTTGGTGTTCAATGTCCCGAGAGCGAGCCAGAATGGTCGGATCCGTCATCCGGACAGTCAGATAAAAAACGCGATATGGGCGAGAGAATCTTCCGATTGATGGGCCTCTGAGGGATATCGGCAAGAATCTCGGAATTGATTTCTCCGGGCAGAACCTCACTGCAGGTAAAGTCCGTTCATTGTTGGCTTGCGTGAAGCAGAGCTCCGGAACACAACACAATCCCGTGTTTGATGCCCCGGGTGGCAATTTCATCCGGGGCAATTGCTTATGGGCTTGTTCCGGGGTGGGATACTGCAAAAGTCAAGGCTACGATACCGCCGGGCTCCGATTGTGGAGAGTGTGTGTACCTTTCCCGGCAATTCTTGTCAACGAGAGAAGGCTTTGCTATGTTCTTCGGTAGATCAGCAACAAGGAGTCAACCATATGAGAATACTTCAAAAATCCATTCTTTTTGCGTTTGTCCTCACCATAGGAACCTTCGGGCTGTTCGCCGCCCCCCTTTCGGAGCAGCCCGTCGAACAGGTCCAGGAACCACCCGCCGTCATCGTCGAATCATCCCGGCGTTCGCCGGTCACCCTCACCCTTGACTTCACCGCCGAGGGAGAGACCTACCGGTACTCCTATACCCAACAGATCGTTCAGGCACCGGGAACGCCGGTTCGCCTGCCCTCCCGCAGCCAAGTCATCTTCAACCCGGGCCAGATCGGATTCCTCGCATCCTGGAGCGACGGGACGAACACATACGAAGCGGGAGAAACGATTACCATGCCGGATACGGATACATCCCTTACGGCGACCTACGAAGAGGGGGTCCTCTTCTCTGACCCGATCCATGAAATCGAGTACTACAGCTCCGATCGGGTGGTTACCGTTCCTACCGTTCCGGACGATGACGAGGATCGGGTCTTCGTCGGGTGGTACGATCGCCAAAGCGATACCCTTCTTACCGAAAAGACCTACGAACGGACGACAAGCGGCGCCTTCTTCAGGCCGGTGTATAAGAGCCTCGTCTTCACCCGGATCGCTCTGCACTCGTACAGCAGCAATGCGGTTCCCAGAAATACCGCCCTCAGCTTGTCCTTCGCTTACCGTAATCGGGGCGATTTCGTAATGAACGACATCACTGCCTCGTTGGAATGCGATCATGGTCTTGTTCGGATCCTCGATCCTCAACCGCAACCCAGAACCCTCCGGCCCAACGAAAGCAGTCATCATCGGGATTTCTTTGGTCGAAGAACCTCGGAGGACTCGTTCACCTTCGTCATCGACGGTTCCGTTCCGAGCGGAAGCGAGCTGCCGTTCACCCTCACCGTGACCGATGAGGATGGCGTCTCCTTCTCGAAGACGTTCACGTTGATTGTGCAATAACCTGATATTCACAGATTGACTGTCAGGCCCGGGACATCCCGGGCCTGATGTCGTTCAGTACCCCAGAAGCGTGTCAAGGTCGATCTCGCACCCGACGGTGGGAGTATCGCTCTTCCAGTTCTCCAGCACTTGGGGATGGATTTCACCGAAGATGCCGACCTCCTTCCCGTCGACCATGATTCGGGCGCATCTGCCCGGGATGAAGCGCCCGTCCTCGCCCGCTTCCCCCAGGGTGTACTCCGTCGAGAGGAAGTAGAAGAGGGTGGACACGTAGGTGGATACCTCGTTGTAGCCCATCACCGAATCGCTGGCGAGAAAGCCGAGCTTGTTTCGGGTGATCGTTCCGCTGTTCGTCGAATCATCGATGTAGGCGACCTTGCCGACCTCGAAGATCCGGTGGGGGAACGGAGCATGGGCGCTGACACTTTCACTCTCCAGAAGGCTGGGAAGGATCGAGGGGCGAACCACCTCGTAGTTCTCGCTCATCGGGTTGGCGATGATGATGCACTTCTTTTCTGGATACCGCATGTTTTCGATGTACTCGCGCTTTGAGCCCAGATAGTTGTACATCATCTCCTGGAAGCCGAGGCCGACCATCAGATCCTTGATCTTCCTGCCGAGCTCCTCCGCTTCGGTGAGGCGGCCGACGGTGAAGTCGGTGGGCATCACCGGGGCGAAGCGCTCAAGTCCGTGGCCGATCATCACGTCTTCAACCAGATCCACGGCGTGGAGGAAGTCGTTGCGCCACTCCGGCACGGTCGCATACACCCTGCCCTCATCGACCACCGCGTAGATCCCCATCCGCCTCAGGCCCCGGACGATCTCATCGTCGGTGAGCGGATCGCCGAGCGTCTTGTGGATCTCCTCGACGGTGCAGGAGGCCGGCTCTTGGAAATAGTACGGGACGGTGATCTCCTTGCCGAACTCCGTCTCTTCGGGGAAGACGACTTTGACGGGAAGAATCTCATACCCCATGTCCGCCATGTCGCAGGCGACGATCGCAGCTGCAAGCAGGAGGTCTTTCAGCTCGGTTCCGCTGAACTCGACGAAGAGCTCCTCGTCCCCCTCTTCAACCGCCCCGATCGAGGCGCTGTTGATCACCGGCGGAAAGGAGAGGGTCTGATCCTTGTCATCGTGCAGGTATGGAAAGAGCGGATCATGTGCGTGGATATGTCCGTACTCCTTCCCCTTGGGGTGAACCGTGATGATCTCCCTTAGGGAGAGCTCCTCCTCCATCCCAAGCGGGACGAACCTCGTCTTGTCGGGATCGGCCCCCCGGTAGTGGACCGGATAGGTGATCAAAGCGGAGCGGTAGATCCCCATCGCGATCGACCTGCGCTTCTGCCCGAAGTTCCAGCAGATCTTCTCCTGGCTTTGGATCAAGGCTTCCAAATCGTCGCCCGAGAGCTTGTGGCCGCGGGCGGCGAACCCGATTCCATAGGGGCGGATCGGGGTGACCGACGCATCGACGATCACCACCCTCCCCTCATGGTCGAACGTCTCCTCCGACGTGGAGAAGAAATCATACAAGGGAGCTTCGATCTCCCAATACGATCGCAACAGGCGGGCGATCCCGGCCGGCGACCAGAGGTCGGGGCGGTTCGTATCGTTGAGCTCGATCTTCAGAATCTCCCCGTCATAGTCATCCAGCTCGGCTTTTGCGACGGGAAGGATCGCTTCAAGCTCTTCGGTGGTCAACGTTTTTCCCACCAGCTCGTAGAAGTAGCGAGCATTGGTTTCAATCTTTGGCATTACTTTCCCCTCCTTACGCGAACCGATTCGATGTTCGGGGTGAAGAGTTCCCGAAGGTCGTTCAGGCCGAGGTGCATCAGCGCCATCCGGTCGATTCCAAGCCCCCAGGCGAGAACGGGAACATCAATTCCCAAGGGCCCGGTCACCTCGGGGCGGAAGATTCCCGAGCCGCCGAGCTCGAACCAGCCCAAGGTGGGGTGCTTGATGTGCACTTCGATCGAGGGTTCGGTGAAGGGGAAGTAGCCGGGCACATAGCGAACCTCCTCCGCTCCGGCGATCTCCTCGGCGAACATTTTCAAGAGACCGAGCAGGTTCTTCAGGTTCACCTCTTCGCCAAGGACGATTCCCTCGGTCTGATAGAAATCCGCTCCGTGGGTCGCATCGACCTGATCGTACCGGAAGCACCGGACGACGCCGAAGTACTTGCCGGGAACCTTCGCTTTGGGAAGCTGGCGGGCGGAAAGAACCGTCCCCTGGCTTCGAAGGATCTGGCGGCGGGTGAACTCGCGGTCGAAGGTGTAGCCCCAACCCCGGCTGTTCGTCTTCCATCCGTTCTCATGGGTCGCTGCGACCTGACTGAGCCACGGCTCCTCGATCGTCTTGGCGTGCCTGGGTTCTTTGACATAGTAGACGTCATGGATGTCCCGGGCGGAGTGGAACTGCGGCATGAAGAGGGCATCCCCGTTCCAGAACTCGCTTTCCACCAGCGAGCCGTCGAACTCTTCGAAGCCGAGGCTGATCAGCTTGTTCTTCACCCACTGCAGGTAGTCGGCGTACGCATTGTGCCGGCCGACGATGAGGCGGCTGGTGGGAGCGTTCAAGGCATAGGGACGGAACGTCGCGTTCTTCCACGATCCGGTGGAAAGGATCTCGGACGTTACCAGCCCCAGCTCCTCGCCGGTGATCTTGAGGGCGATGATCGCCTCCTTGGCTTTCAGGCCCGCCTCGGTGAGGGTGTAGGTCACCTCCTCCCGCTCGACCACCTTGAACGGCGAGGTCGCCGCGCCGCGCTTCTTGGCGATCCGGGAGACCGCCGTTCTTTCTTCACTTGTTAGGGTATCGTCATCCAGGAGCCCATCGAGGCCTTTCTTCAGCACTGTCCGGGTCAAGAGGATCATCCCATCCAGCTCCCGGGCTTTGGCTTCGGCGTTGTTTGCTTCATTCATACCGACGAACCCGCCTTTGGAAAGCAGGCCGAAGGAGGAACCGACTTCGCTCTGCTCCAACTTCAGGCTCTCGGCGATCTTCGGCAGCGGAGCGGGGCCATGCTCCTTGAGGAACTGAAAGATTCGCTCGGCCGGGGTGCCCTCTTGGGCTTGGAACCTGCCCACATCGGTCAGTTCATACAAGGTCCGCCGTATCCGCGCTTCTTCTTTTATAAAGCCTTTCGCTTCAAGCCAGCTGAAGCTCTGGTTGCATTGGCCGACATTGTACCCGAGCTCGCCGATCAGGCGTTTGGCGTCGATCGCCTCTCCCAAGGACACATGCCTCAGGAGACGGATCTCCAAGGGATGGAGGTTCTTCACATCGATATCCATCATCAATACTCCTCTTCGGACCGGATGGCCCAAGTGGTTTGTATTCTATCGATTGAGCGGGAAAAAGGAAAGGCTATCCGGCGGTGAAGAGCAAGCGGACGCTCTTTACGATCTCTTCCTTCGACACCACTGCATTTTTTTCCAGTTCCTGGGCGAAGGGAATCGGAAGCTCTTTGCCGCAGAGGCGCTTCGGCACGGTCTTCAAGGAACGGAAAGCCGACTCGTCGCCGGCGACCGCAGCGAGGATCTCCGCACCGAAGCCGGCGAACTCGGGTGAATCATGAACGACAAGCAATCGGCCGGTCTTTCTGACCGACCTGAGGATCGTCTCGGCATCGAGGGGCTTGAGCGTGGCAAGGTCGATGATCTCGACCTCGATCTCGTCCTGAGCGGAAAGGATCGAAGCGGCGGACAAGGCCGTCGTCACCGCTTTGGAGTATGCAACGATCGTCACGTCGCTTCCCCGCTTCTTTACGATCGCTTTGCCCAGCGGCATGAGATACTCCTTGTCCCCGACCGGCCCGATAGTGTCGTACAAGCCCTTGTGTTCGAAAAACAGCACGGGGTTGTTGGAGCGGATCGCACTTTTTAAAAGCGCTTTGGCATCCCCCGGGCACGACGGAGCAACGACGATCAGGCCCGGAACGTTGGTGAACATCGATTCGAGGGATTGGGTGTGCTGAGCTCCGTGACCGGTGCCGCTGCCGACGGGCATCCGGACGACGACCGGGGCGGAGAGCTGGCCGGCGCTGATGAAATGGGCTTTCGCCGCGTGGTTGATGATCGGGTCGCTGGCAAGGGTGGCGAAGTCTCCATACATGATCTCGACGACCGGTCGGATGCCCAGAAACGAGGCGCCGACCCCCATCCCGGTGATCGCTTCTTCGCTGACGGGGGTTTCATGGACCCGGTCCTGAAAGTTCGCATGCAGATCGCCGGTCACTTTGAAGCATCCGCCGTAGAGACCGATATCCTCCCCGATGAGGTGCACCGCCTTGTCACGGGCCATCTCCTCGGCCAATGCAAAGCGGATCGCTTCCCGATAGGTCAAGCGGCTCGTCTGATTGACGACGCCATAGACTTGAGGATCTTCCGGAGCGTAGACCAACGCCTCGGCTTCTTCAAAGGTGAGGTGTTCGTCCTTGACGGCTCGAGCCCTCATGGCGGCTTCTTCGACCTGTTTACGGCCGGAGAGAATGATTTCGGAAACCTCATCTTCGCTGAAAAGTTCATCTTCGATGAGGGTCCGACAAAAACGGGTGATGGGGTCTTTCGCCTCCCATTCCGCTTCCTCTTCTTTTGTTCGATAGTGACAGTCATCGCTTTTGGAGTGTCCGCACAGGCGGTAGGTAAGCACTTCCAGAAGATACGGCCTGCCGGTGGAACGGATAGATCGGACCGCCTCCCGAGCTGCCGCGTACACCGCTTCGACATCATTGCCGTCGACGGTGTTGTGGGGCATGTTGTATCCTTCCGCCCGCTTGGCGATCGAGGGGGCGCTGACCATCCGATCACGGGAAGCGCTCATCCCGTAGCCGTTGTTCTCGCAGAAAAAGAGCACCGGCAGCTCCAGCACCGAGGCGAGGTTCATCGATTCGTGCACCGCCCCCCGGCTGCTCGCCCCGTCGCCGAAGATCGCCACGGAAAGCGAATCGGATCCCTGCTGCTTGAGGGCGAAGCCCAACCCGGTCGCAAGGTTCACACCGCTTCCGACCACGCTGGAGGAGCCGGTGTTCCACGTCTGGACATCCGTCATGTGCATCGAGCCGCCGAGGCCCTTCACGATCCCATGGCGCGAGCCGAACATCTCGCTGAACATCACCTCTTCGCCGCTGCCCCGGGCGATCGTATGGCCGTGGCAGCGATGGGTGGGGACGATCCAATCCCCCTCTTTCAACGCCAGAGAAAGACCGGCTTGAGCGGCCTCCTGCCCGATTGAAAGATGGGTGGTCCCATGCATCTCTTTATGGTGAAAAAATTGAGCGACCAATTCCTCGAATCGGCGCGAACGAACCATGATCGAAAGCGCTTTGTGCGCCTGGTTCTTTGTCAGTCTCATCTGTGCTCCCCGGCAGGATATGCAGTCCCGCCTTTCCCACATGAGTTGGTGGTCTTTTGTATCGTACGCGCCAATCCTTCCCCTGTCAATGTTGAGGAATCGTTTTATGAGCTCTCGTTGACAACAGCCTCTTTTTATATAATCCTTACATCGTACCCAAGGGGGTTCCTATGAACAACAGCTTGTCCATTCCGCCACTAGCCAAAGACTTGGTCCGCGTCCTGATCGACGCCGCCACGATCGAACGTCGAGTCGATGAGCTGGCCCGCCAGATCACCGAAGATTACCAAAACCTGGAGGGAGATCTGATTCTTGTCGGAGTCCTCAAGGGCTCCTTCATCTTCATCGCCGATCTGGCGCGCAAGATGATGAAAAAACACGTCATCGATTTCATCGCCCTTTCCTCCTACGACGGGGGAACCAGCGGTAACGTCCGCCTTCTGATGGACACCCGGGAAAACATGGAGAACAAGCATGTTTTGATCGTCGAAGACATCCTCGACAGCGGGAACACCCTCGATTACCTGACCCGGAGCTTCATGACCCGAAGCCCGCGTTCGGTAAAGACCGCCGTCCTGCTTGACAAACCGGAGCGGCACGAGGTCGATATCAAGGTCGATTACATCGGCTTCACGATACCCGACGTCTGGGTCGTCGGCTACGGCCTCGATTACAACGAACGCTACCGAACCCTTCCCTACATCGCCGAGATGAAACCTCAGGAGAGGTAAGCATGAGTGACAACGCTCTGTATGTTTCCTACAACACCGTTCACAAGCTCGTCAAATCGCTCAGTGAGCGGCTGCTCGATTCGGGGTATGACCCCGAGGTGATCGTCGCGATCGGCAGCGGCGGCTTCATCCCCGCCCGCATCATGAAGACCTTCATCAACCGACCGATCTATGCGGTGGGCATCTCCTACTACGGGGTAGACAACAAGCACCGCGACCATCCGACGAAGATCCAATGGATCGACGAGGTGAAAAGCCAGCTTCGGGGAAAAAAAGTCCTGCTGATCGACGAAGTCGATGACAGCCGGGTCACTCTGGCGTACTGCATCGGTGAACTGTTAAAGTATGAGCCCGAGGAGATCGCCGTATTGGTATTGCACAACAAGCGCAAGGAGAAGGACGTGGAGTTCCCCTCCGAAATCAAACGTTATTTCAGCGGAATGGAAACCGATGATGTCTGGATCAAGTATCCGTGGGATGCGGTGGAGATCGAAGAGCACACCGCCAAGGAGGAAGCATGAGCAAGGTTGTATCAATCGTTGGAGCCCAATGGGGCGATGAGGGAAAGGGTCGAATGATCGACTACCTCGCCCAGTCTTCGCAGGTGGTGATCCGCTTCCAGGGCGGGGACAACGCCGGTCACACCGTCATCAACGACAAGGGCAAGTTCGCCCTCCACATCATTCCTTCCGGAATCTTCAATCCCGATACGATGAACATCGTCGGGGCGGGAACGGTAGTGAACTTCGACACAATGGCTGAAGAGCTTGCTTCGATCACCAAAGCGGGAGTCGAGGTGGACAACCTCTTCATCGATGTCCGAGCCCACCTGATCATGCCCTACCACCGCCAGCTCGACGGCGCCCAGGAGCGCTCGAAGAGCGAGAAAGCCCAGATCGGCACCACCGGCCGGGGGATCGGCCCCTGCTACAGCGACAAGGCGACGCGAAGCGGCCTGAGGGCCGGCGATCTTCATGACCTTGAGCGCGCCCGAACCCGCCTTGAGATGCTGTTGCCCCAGAAGAACCGGGAGCTTGCCTTCTACGGCCTTCCGGAAGCGGATATCGATGAGCTGATGTCCCTGCTGGAACGGTGGGCGAAAACCTACCGGGACAAGATCATCGACACCCTTCCGGTCGTCCGGGATGCGTATGAGACCGGGCAGAAGATCCTGCTTGAAGGGCAGCTCGGGGTGATGAGGGATCTCGACTGGGGAATTTATCCCTACACGACCAGCTCCTCCCCCACCAGCGGCGGAGCGGCGGTCGGCAGCGGCCTGGGTCCGCGAAGGATCGACGAGATCATCGGGGTCACCAAGGTCTACTCGACCAGCGTCGGCGGCGGCCCGTTCATGACCGAGCTGTTCGATGAGGATGGGGAGAAGCTCCGCTCAATCGGAAAGGAGTTCGGAGCGACGACCGGCCGGCCCCGCCGGTGCGGCTGGTTCGATGCGGTGGCCACGGAGTTCTCCTGCTGGATCAACGACTTCACCGCCCTCGCCCTGACCAAGCTGGACGTGCTGGACACCTTTGAGACGATCAAGATCTGCACCGGGTACATGATCGGCGGGGAATACTACAACCACCTTCCGGAAACCGCCCTTCAGGAGCTGGCCAAACCGGTCTATGAAGAGCACAAGGGGTGGATGAGCGACACGACGGGCGCCCGCTCCTGGGATGACCTGCCCAAGGAGGCGCAGGCGTACTGCAAGCGGATCGAAGAACTGGTAGGCTGTCCGATCAAGTACATCTCCGTCGGTCCGGAGCGTGATCAGATCATCATCATGGACTAGAGAAACACGCTGCGAACGTCATTGATCATGTGAGAGTGATTGCTTTCGAAACTATGCGAAAGATGGTCTCATCATCGCATTGTACTCCATTGACGCATCATCAAGAACTCCCTTATTGATTACGCTAGTGATATGTTTCGGCCCCATCAGTCTCCATTTCGGATGATAGGCATAGTTGGCATGTGCTTTTGAACCATAACGATCCGCTTTCGGAACCTGTTACTTACAGATATCAAAAAACTTCTACATTAAGCCTAATGCGACATGCATAAAAACGCTCGTACTCTGGCTTATATCGTTCAGGATGAGATGGGCTTGAAACCCTTTGAAAAGTCGATGTTCGTCTTCTACGGAAAGAGCAAGAAAATCATCAAGGCGATCATCTGGGATGAGAACGGATGGATCGAGATCATCAAACGTCTGGAAAGCCCGGGAACCTTCCGGTGGCCGGAGAGTGAACAGGAAGCATTGTCAGTCAGTGCCGATGAACTACTTGCAACCCTTAAGGGTCATGATATCCGGAGAAAATTCCCTGTTTTGAACCCTTGTAAGCATATTGCAAGCACGAAACTATTCCTTAATTTTCCAATAGCCCGTCTTGTTAGAGCCTACTCGTTCTATATATCTATTTTCTTTCAAAAATCTGATATTATTTTCGATAGCGGTTAATCCTATACCTATAATTATGGATAATTGTGCTTGAGTTACATTAGGGTTATTTCTTATTTCTTCTAAAATCTGCTTTCGCCTTGGGTTTAAAAGCTTTTTATTCCCCACTTTATTACCCACATTATCCCCCAACTTGTTTATCCAGTTAAAAGGAATATTTACGGCAATTGAATTTTCTCTAAAATCAAACACATCTTTGCCATAGGTATCTATGATTTTAGGCACTCCTCTTCCGGAACGCTCGCTAATATGGAGCTGTAAAAATATATCTGATAGCTTTTGATTTACAGGAACAGACTCTCCCTTATAAAACCCTTCCATAGTTTGCTTCGGATCAAGTGTGCCTCTTGAGAGAATCTCTACACGGTTACTATATACCGTAATCATCGGTGCATTTCCATCAATCCACTTATTATGAACAAAGGCATTTATGACTGCTTCTCTAAAAGCACTCATGTCAAACAAGGCAACATCTTTTCTTGTAGTAATTCTTCTGCTTTCATCCGATTGGATTATATTTATTACATCTGCATATTCTAAGACCTTATCCAAGCTTAATAAAATGCACGTGTTACCAAACTCTTTTACAGAGTATAGAGGACTTGCTTTAGTTTCTCCGCTAAACACTGACACTCTTACAGGCACATGGCTATCATCCGACAATAATTGAGCCATCAAATTATACCTACCATCTTTAGTTAAAAGCCCGAGATTTTTCTTAAAAGTTTCGAATTTTAAAGAAATTCCCCTCCCCGCATAATAAGTAAATAATCTCTCAAAAGTTAAATCTTGATATTCAGATTCAATACTATCTATTGTTTTTTCTTTGTTTCTTAATACTTCAAATAAATTAACTTCTCTATCAGGATATTTAGCAACATTAACTTTACTTGAACCTATTCTAATATACCTTATTCCATCAAATGAAGTTGGAATGTTTTTAGCCATAGGAATTTCTAATAGGACTATTCTCTTATTATCAAAATCCACTTCATGGAAAGAAAAGACAATATCCGGTTTCAATTGCCTTGCTAAATAATGTTCTAATGGCTCACCTTTAACATCTAATCTATAATTAAAGCTAGTTCCTAAAACTTCATGAGTTTCATTATTTACGCCCCAAACAAGATATGCATATTCCCGTCTGCAAATTGCAGCTGCGTTTGACAGTGCAGATATATATTCTCCTATTCCATGTGCTTCGTACCAATTTTCTTTGAATTCAAACCACTCTTCTTCTGTTTTTTGGCTTATTAAATTTTTAATGATTTCAAGATACTTATTCATATGTTTATCCCCCACTTTATTACCCAGATTTATTATATCATAAGTGGGGGATAAAGTGGGGGAATTTTTAACATTTAACGTACCATCATAAGAGCCAATTTCAAAATAGCTCACCAGCATAATAAATATGCATCTTTCTCTGCATAACAATGCACAATCATCCAGTTCAGGTTGGTGAATACCCAACCAATGAAAACCTCGAGTACTTTTGAGTACTTTTAGTCAATTTTGGGCACGATGGTGTGGTTTTCGGGCATGACCAAGCCACCCTTGCAACCAAGAGCGTGCATGTGATTGTGCATTTCAGGGTATCTTAAGCCGATTTAGCCGCCCTTGCTTCTTCTCTGGCCAGCAGCACATTGCGAACTTTCTTCAGGGTGGTCAGCAGGATTGCCAGCTCGATGTCATACCGTGCATGACAGCCTCTTCTGTAGATCTTGCCGGGAAGATATCCGTCCTTGAGTTCGCTGTTCGTTCGCTCTACGGTGGTTCTCGCCTTGTATCGCTCAGCTTCGGGTTTATCCATCGGAAGAGGTATAATGCCCCTGCGAGCTCGTTGGTCTATGATGACCTTTCACCCGATCATGTCTGCATAGGTATTGATGTCGGGGTTGAGATAGCCCTTATCCATGAGGGCGTAGAAGAAATCGGTGCGTTGGTATGCCATCTTCATGAGAGGGACCGCAGCCTTGCAGTCGTGGACGCAGGCCCCGGTAACGATGTAGGCGATCGGAACGCCGAAGTCGTCTGTTGCCAGATGAACCTTATACCCTATGAACCGCTGTATCTTGCCCTTCGAGTTCTGCTTTGCAGTCAGTGAGCAGCGTATTTCCAGTCGGGAGATTGACGTAAGGATGTCTTCAGCAAGGTAGTTGAGCCTCTCTTGTTCCGCTAGGGCCTTCTGTTTACGATACTCCTTTTCTTCAGGCGATCCTTTCTTCTTGCGTCCCTTCTTCTTAGGAGGAGATACCTTCTTCTCCTTCTTCTTGATGAATGGCTTCTCCCTCGCCTCTATGATGGTACTGTCGATGCTCAGGTGGCCGACCATCCTGTTATCCATCGAATCGGGAGTTTTCAGGGTAATGTATCTGGGTAGCCTTAATCGGTGCTTTCCCTCTCTTGCTGCATGAGCAGCACTGAAGGCTCGAGCGCCTTGACGGATAGCTGTCGAAGCTGTTCCACGATGCTGTCCAATTCAATTCTGTTGGCGACCCATTGACGCATCAGTTCCGCGGTCTCACCCTTCAAAATCCTTGAGACCGTCTTACCTTGTACTTTGGTAGTCCAGTACACATAGGGACCATGACGTTTGGAAGGGTCGGAATGACAAGAGCAGTTCTTGGAAGAACACGTCAGATATCGTTCATTGATGGAGCCTTGGGCGATGAAGCCCAAAGCGGATACTTGTTCGAGCAGGTTCTTGTGCTTCTCCAAGCAATCATCGAGTATTTTTCGTGCTTCTTCCGTATTCATGAATCTTGCCCCCATCCATACCCTACAGTATTTTGCGGTAGGGTATACGACCCGTCAAGGGGGGAGCTCATGAAAGCCAACCGGTGGTGCAATAATTAATTAAAAGAAACTGCCAAAGCCATTCTTCAACGAGTCCGGTATCACGGCCCCAGGCTGGTGATGGCAGCCACATGGATACCGTCTTTCCTCTTGCAGGCGTACGGCGCTCGGGCGCACAGGACAAGCATGAATGAAGGGGCTTTCATTTTTTTCGTATCTATAATCGAAGCCAACCGTTTCAGGTTCTCGGCTCCTTCTTCTATCGCGCTGTTCCCACCCAGCTTGATTTCTATCAGCCCGTAGGATCCGTTTCTCAGATGAATGACGGCATCGCATTCCAAACCGTTTTTATCCCGATAGTGATACAAGGTACCATCCAGATAATCCGCATAGATTCTCAGATCGCGAATGCATAGATTCTCAAACATGAACCCCATGGTTTTCAGATCGCCGAGAAGATCCTCCGGCCCGATCCCGAGAGCCGCCGTTGCAATGGATGGATCCGTGAAATATCGCGTATCCGTCGTTCTGATGGCTGTTTTAGATCGCACGTTCGGATTCCAAGCCGGAGCATCTTCGATGACGAAAATCTTAGTAAGGGCATCTATATATGAATACAGGGTCGAGGCATCGAATGTATCCGAATGGTTGGCCAGCATATCCTGCCTGATCGTCTCCAAGGAACTTTGAGTCCCTATATTTCGTGCATAAGACCGAAGAAGTCTTTTCGCCTTTTCCTTGTCCCTTCTTGTAGAATCCACTCTGCTGATGTCGGTCGAAACAATGGCATCAAAATAATCCATCGCTTGAAAAAGTGCCGGTCTTTCGTCTAAACCCACAGCCTTCGGCCAACCTCCTCTACAGAGTAAAAAGGCTATTTTTTCCAACCTTGTATCGTCTTCTGCGGAAATATGCCCCCCTTTGAACAAATCTCCAAGAGAAACCTCTCCGCGTGAATCTTTGGACTCGTAGAGACTCATGGTTCGCATGTACAACCTTGAAATCCTACCCGTTCCGGTGTGCATGGACGCATCAATTTCAGCGGGAACGGCAGATCCCGTCAGGATGAATTGGCCGAACTTATCTCGCCGATCCACCTCGTATCTGACTGCATTCCATAGATTGGGTGCTATTTGCCATTCATCGATCAATCTCGGCGTATCTCCTTCCAGCAAGCGAAGGGGAGAAAGTTCCGCCATGTCTTGATACTGCTTCGTCATGTCGGGTCTGTCCATCTCGAGAACACTGTTAGCTGTTTTTTTTGCCGTCGTGGTCTTTCCGCACCATTTGGGTCCTTGGATCAACACGGCACCCTTGGCTTCCATCCGCTCTTCCAACAGCTTATCTGCAATCCTAGGCAAATAGGTATCCATCGCTCCCATATCTCCTTTTGATTGCATGCATTATACCACCAATCCAAGCATTTGGCTATAATCTATTCCAGCATTTGGCTATAATCTATTCCAGCATTTGGCTATATTTCATTCCAGCATTTGGCTATTAGTGTACGTTTCCTGGACGTGCGTTAGCCTTCTAAGCCTTGATTATCCGGATGAGCTTCCATTTCTTTAATCTCGGGAACATAATCCACAATATCACCGATATTGCAATTCAAGTATCCACAGATCCGTGCCAAAATCGCCATATTCACCGGCTCATTGTGACTTAGTCTGGACAGCGTAGCAGGACGGAAACCCGCCTCGTCACGGAGTTTTGACTTGTTGATTCCATATTCTTCAATCCGTTTCCAGAGCTTTTCGTACGACCAGGCCATGATATTTCCTTTTTACCATGTACAAATTACCTACCGCGTTTGCTACCACGACGGTAGCAACACAACATCGTGGTAGTAAATTATTTGATCCGATACCTTGTGCCCCGACCGCTACCCAGCATCTCTATGCTCCCATCATCTCCTTCCTGCCATATTCTGGCTATCGACCACGTTATCGACCACTGTGGTAGATAGAGTGGTAGATAATCGATGGAGTGGTCGATAATTCATATATCCAACATATGTGTCATCCAAGGAAGAGCGATCGCCGTTTCTTCAGCTTCCCTTCCTCTTGCCCTCCCCTCCATCCAAGGCTACCATCTGATCATGGAAACTGTACCAAGCCCCCCCAAAAAAACAATTCGGCCAATTCGTCAAGGATTGATACCCGAATGGGAAAGACGACACCCGGTAAGGTGAATTCGCATATGTATGCAAGTATCATCTCTTCAGAGACTATTTTGGAATTGCCTCTGAAATAAAATATAATGACAACAAACGATTAACTTAAAAAGATACGGAGGTGTATTTTGTGGCAGGGCAACATAAAGAAATTGTAGTAATCAATGAAGATACGATCAAGAACAAGATTTACTGTATAAGAAATCAAAAAATTATGCTTGATTTTGACCTTGCTGAAATCTATGGATATGAAACAAGAGCTTTTAATCAACAGGTAAAAAGAAATTACGAAAAATTTGATGATGATTTTATGTTCCAATTAACCGATGAAGAAGTTTACAAACTTTCAAGATCACAAAATGTGACCTTGAACAAAGGGACTGGCAGAGGAAGTAATATAAAATACAATCCATATGCTTTTACGGAACAAGGGATTTATATGCTTATGACTGTATTAAGAGGAGAGCTTGCGGTTAAACAGAGCAAGGCTTTAATACGAATGTTTAAGCAGATGAAAGATTTTATCATTGAAAACCAAGATTTTATCGGGTCAAAGGAATTAGTTCAACTAGCAATTCAAACAAGCCAAAACATAAAAGATATAGAAGAAATAAAATCTCAAATGGCGACAAAAGAAGATTTAAAAAAGGTAATGGATAATTTTATAGACCCGAACACCTACAAGCATTTTCTTTTAATGAATGGAAATAAGATAGAAGCAGATGTTGCATACACTAAAATATATAAATCAGCGAAGGAAAGCATTTATGTTATAGACAACTATGTAGGACTTAAAACTTTAGAATTACTAAGAGCTGCAAAGGATAAAACTGAAATCATACTCTTTAGCGATAATGTTAAAAATAAGAATATGCTTACAAAAAATATCTTAGATGATTTTAGAAAAGATTATCCTAATATAGACCTGAAGCTGAAGATAGCGGGTAAAAAATACCACGATAGATATATTGCGATAGACTATGGAACAGAGAATGAAGCATTTTATCTTTGTGGAGCATCATCAAAGGATGCAGGAAATAAAATATCAAGTATTACCAAGATAGAAGAATCGTCTAATAATTTGTGTCACACGATGTTTAGTGGAATACTAATAATAAAGACTTAAAAATTTAATCGAGTAGGCGGAGGCCTCACGGCCCCAACCTCTCACACCACCCAGCATGCGGGTCCGCACTGGGCAGTTCAATGTCGCGACATTACCAGCAGAGGCTATCTCCCAACTCTGCCAGCAACCTCATTTCTTGTTCTTCTTCGTATTGACGGATCGGATACTCGTATTTATCCAGTTCGTCGTCTTTGGCTTTCCTTCTTTGGTGCCAATATTCGTATCTTGCCTCCTCTTGCCCTCCCCTCCATCCAAGGCTACCATCTGATCATGGAAACACAGGAACAACGGGTCATGATCCTTCATGGCTTCAGCCGTGAAGAGCTGTATATGGCGATCCGGGCGGTGAAGACCGTTTTGCCGGATGCGGATGTCGCCTTTGCAAAAAGCACCGAGCACTCATTGAAGCGCACTCTCGGAGAGCTGGTGGGCGAGATCGCCGAAGACCACGCCTATATGAAGGCGAATCCGCCCGATCAGGAATGATGGACATATCAGGGTAGAACCATTTTCATCCATGGTTATTGACATATGCCAATAATGGTGGTACAGTACACCCAGTTATTGGCATATGCCATTAACAGAAAGAGAACATCATTCATAAGGAGGCACATATGCCATATAGAGACGGAACAGGACCGATGGGCTACGGCCCGATGAGTGGACGCGGCATGGGCCCCTGCCGCCGCGAGGTTGGATACAGCCGGGGCTTTGGCCGGGGCAGGAGATTCGGAATAGGAATGGGCATGGGAATGGGCTGGGGTCTGGGCGCACAACCCTACACCCTTGCAGACCGTAAGCGGGTTCTTCAGGAAGAACTGAAGCGGATCGATGAGCTGCTTGAGCAGGAAGGCAAGGAAGAATGAGCCGACCGAGGAAGTTCCGCAACGTTTGCTCCCTTCCTCAAGTAACCGAGTTCGGGCCCCTTGCGGGCCCGCCCAATCGTGGGGATGCGATCATCCTGAGCGTGGACGAGTATGAAACTCTCCGCCTCATCGACACGGTGGGGATGACTCAGGAAGAATGCGCCCTGGAGATGGGCGTGGGTCGATCGACGATTCAAGGAATCTACAACGTCGCTCGACGGAAAGTATCGACCGCCCTGGTCGAAGGAAAAATCCTTTCCATCCGGGGCGGCGATTATCGCCTGCGCGAACACCGCGGAGGCGGTCATGGCTGCGGCCGCGGCTGCGGCCAAGGCAGAAGGCGCGGCCAGAGAGGAGAATGGTAATGATTATCGCAATTCCGGCAGAAGAAAAAAGTTTAGACAGCGTCATCAGCGTCAACTTCGGACGCAGTCCCTATTATTGCATCTATGACACGGAAAAAGAACAGTCGACGTTCGTCGAGAACAAAGCCGTCGAACGCTCCGGTGGAGCGGGAGTCGAAGCCGCCCAGAATCTGGTGGATCGGAAGATCGACGCCCTTGTCACCTTCCGCCTCGGCGATCATGCGGCGAAGGTGCTCACCACAGCGAAGATCAAGGTGCTGAAGGCGGTGAACCTTTCGATCGCCGACAATATCGCCAAAGTCCTCGATCATTCCCTTGAGGAGCTGAACGAAGTCCACCCCGGCGGGATCAACAAAGGATGATATATGAAGATAGCGGTTCTCAGCGGCAAAGGCGGAACGGGCAAAACCCTCGTTTCGGTGAACCTGGCCGCTGTAGCGGAGAAAGGAGGATACTTCGACTGCGATGTCGAAGAGCCCAACGGACACCTCTTCCTGAAGCCGTCCGACATTGAAGAAGAGGAGGTCACCTCCCTCAAGCCCGTCGTGGATATGGACAAATGCGACGGATGCAGGGTCTGCGTCGATGCGTGCGTGTATAAAGCCCTCGCCTACATCCCCGGCGAACTGATGATCTTCGATGAGATCTGCCATGCCTGCGGGCTCTGCACCCACCTGTGTCCCCGGCAGGCGCTCACGGAGACGAAACGGGTGATCGGGACGATCCGGCGGGGCAGACGCGGCTCCCTTTCCGTCCATACAGGAACGATGCACATCGGCGAAAGCACCGGGGTCCCGATCATCAAGGAACTCCTGAAAAAACTCGATGACGATCTTTCCATTATCGACAGCCCCCCAGGCTCGGGGTGTCTGGTCCTCGAGACGATCGCCCACGCCGACTACTGCATTCTGGTCGCCGAGCCGACGATCTTCGGCGCTCAGAACCTCGCCCTGGTCCATGAGCTGACTCAGGTGATGAACAAGCCGGCGGGGGTATTGCTCAACAAAGTCGAAGACGGAATCAATCCGTCGGAGCTCTACGCCAAGGAAAAAACCTTGAAGATTCTCGGGTCCCTGCCCTATGATTCATATGTGGCGCTGGAGAACTCCAACGCCGAGCTCCTCGTCGAGCGAAGCGAGAAGTATCGGACGTTCTTCCTTGAACTCCTGAAGGAGGTTGTCGATGAAGCAACTCTTGCTGCTCAGCGGTAAAGGCGGAACCGGAAAGACCACCGTCGCGACCGGCCTGATTCAACTCAGTCAGGCAAAGGCATACGCCGACTGCGACGTGGATGCCCCGAACCTCCATCTGGTATTGGGAACGTTTGACAACCACACAACCAAACCCTACTACGACCTGCCTAAAGCGGTCATCGACCCCAATCGGTGCACCGAGTGCGGATTGTGTTATCAAGTCTGCCGCTTCGATGCGATCGCCGAGAACCCCTATCGGGTGATTCCCCATCTCTGTGAAGGATGCACCTTCTGCACCCACGTGTGCCCCGCCGGGGCGATCGCCCTCGAAGAGACCGTCGCCGGAACGATCGAGCTTCATACAAGGGGCGACGAGACGTTCTCCACCGCGACATTGAAGATGGGTAGCGGAACCACCGGGCTTCTGGTCACCGAGGTGAAAAAGCAGATCAAAGACAAGGCGGAGTTCGCGATTCTCGACGGCAGCCCCGGCATCGGGTGTCCCGTCATCGCCTCCCTGACCGGGGTCGATCTGGTTCTGATGGTCGCCGAACCCTCGCTTTCGGGAATCAGCGACCTGAAGCGGGTGATTCAAAACGCCCGGCAGCTTCAGGTGCCGATCTGCGTCATCGTGAACAAGAGCGATGTGAACGAGGAGCTTACCGAGCGAATCAGGCACTATTGCGCAAAGGAGGCTCTTCCCTTTCTGGGGACGATCCCCTACGACAGGGAAGCGGTCGCTGCGATCAACAGCGGACAGTCGCTCATCGAACGCGGCGGTCCGGCAAGCGAGGCGATTCAAGAGATCTATCACAAGGTGATGAAGGAGCTGGAAGCACTATGAGAATCACGACGCTCGTGGAGAATGTCTCCACCGACCCCCTCTTGGGTTCGGAACACGGCCTTTCGTTGTGGATCGAGACGGAGGCGAAGAAGATCCTCTTCGACAGCGGCGCCACCACCCTTTTTGAAGAGAACGCCCGGGTCCTGGGCGTCGATCTTTCCAAAGCCGACTTTGCGGTCCTTTCCCACGGACACTGGGACCACAGCGGAGGGATGAACCGTTTCCTCGCCCTCAATAGCCATGCGCCGATCTACCTGAAGGAGACCGCCCTCGGTTCCTTTTACAGCAAACGGGATGAAGAAACCTTGGTGTACGCCGGTCTGGATGAGGAGCTCAAGCAAAGCGACCGCTTCATCTTCAGCGATGAGTACACCGACCTGAGCAACGGGGCGTTTCTCTTCGGCAGGATTGAAGGAACGGAGTTCGTTCCCGAGGGGAACAGGACGCTCTACGTAGAAAGGGACGAGGTGATGACTGTCGATCCCTTCGATCATGAACACTACCTCGGGATCGAGGAAGATGGAGAAAAAGTCCTTTTCAGCGGATGCAGCCATCTGGGAATCGTGAACATCGTCGAGCAGTACAGGCTTCTGAAGGGACACTACCCCACCCGGGTCATCGGAGGGTTCCACCTCTCCAAAATCGACCCCCACAACAGCGATGACTTTCATATCCTCAAGGAGATCGCCGCCCGGCTTCTTGAAAGCGGAGCGATCTTCTACACCGGCCATTGCACCGGGGAGGCGAGCTATCAGATATTGAAGGAATACATGCAGGAACACCTCGAGTACCTTCCGACCGGACGGGTGCTCGAGTTTCCATAGGAGTCAACAATGAAAAAGATTGCAGTAGCAAGCGAGAACAAGCAAGTCTGTGGCCATTTCGGACACTGTGAGACCTTTGAAGTATTTACCGTCAAGGACGGGAAGATCACCGGCATGGAGTCGGTCGCCAACCCCGGCCACCGGCCCGGGTTCCTCCCCAACTTTCTCCATGACCTCGGAGTGAACGTGATCATCAGCGGCGGCATGGGCCAAGGGGCGGTCGACCTCTTCACCGGACACGGGATCGAGGTCGTCATCGGCGCAAACGGCACCGCCCAGAAGGTCGTCGAGGCGTACGTCAAAGGCGAGCTCTCAGGGGGCGGATCACCCTGCGCCGAGCACAACCACTGATCGGAACGCCGGCCACATCAAGACCCGACGAAGGTTCCGATATGACTTCCAACGAGCATCTCCGATGAACCGGAGCGGGTTCCAACCGGATCCGCTCCGGTCAAACTACCCGATCATTCGGAACATCGGGCAATGTTATCGTAATGTTATCGTAATGTTCCGTAATGTCATAATATCCGCAGAGATGTGGGCAGTATCTTCATGCTGAACGGTTGGGAACATGAGCCGCAATGATACCATGCCGGATCGCTGTCGTCATCGGTGTAAACGGCACCGGCCACATCGAAACTCAGTTCCACGCCCTCCCCCACTGAGAATATGCCGGTAGGGAACCAACGCATTGATTCGGAAAACTTGAGGGCATGGTGAATCTGCATATGCATGCAAATCTCGTCCCTTCTAAGACCATTTTGAAATTACCTCGTACAATTAAGTTTTCCATGCTCAAATGGCTGTTCTGACAGGCAAGATTTTAATCACCACCAAATCTGTCTAATAAAACACTCCAAATCTGTCAAACAAAACACTCCAAATCTGTCTAATAAAACACTCCAAATCTGTCAAGCTATTCTTGTGAAAACCGTTGCTCCATGGTATTCTTTTCCTGACAAACGGCAACAGTAAGAGTAAGGCGGGGCAGAATAATGGAATACAGAAAAAGAATAGTTGACGAACAGCTCGATTTTAAATTAGAAGCTTTTGGAGCTACGCTTATAGAGGGCCCAAAGGGATGTGGAAAAACTACAACAGCTAAGCAGAAAGCAAAAAGTGTAGTAGAATTTCAAAATGAAGATGAGCGAGAAAATTACCTTATTATTGCCAACACACATCCTTCGGATTTATTGAAAGGAGAAAAACCCAGACTGTTTGATGAGTGGCAGGATGCTCCTAAGATATGGGGTGCAATAAGGAAAGACATTGATGACAGCGGAAAAGTTGGACAATATATTTTAACGGGTTCAAGCTCAAACACAGTAAAGACACCGCATACCGGCACACTGAGAATATCGAGGCTCAAGATGTATCCGATGAGTCTTTTTGAAAGTGGGGAATCAAGCGGAGACGTCTCGCTTAAAAATGTATTTGATAATCCGGATTCATTTGGCGGATGTCATTCCGATTTGACGATAGATGAAATAAAATTTGCGATTTGCAGAGGGGGCTGGCCGGCAAGTTTGAATAGAAAAACCCCACGGGCTCAACTTGCTATAGCCAAAGACCTTTTTAACCAGACTTGCAATATAGATATTTCCAACATAGACGGTGTGAAGCGCAATCCTCAGTGGGCGAAATCTATTTTAAAATCCTATGCTCGTAATTTGTGTACTTTGGCTGAAACAAAAACTATTTTGGCAAACATCAATGCGACCTGTGAAATGTCTAGACAGAGTTATTATGATTATGTATCTGCACTGGAAAAGTTGATGATTATAGAAAATATCGACGCATGGAGTCCCGCAATCAGATCAAAAACCACAATTCGATCTTCACAGAAAAGAAACTTCATAGACCCTTCTATTGCAACTGCAGCCTTTGGTGTATCTCCGGAATACTTTGATAAAGATTATCAAACTCTCGGTTTTTTATTTGAATCTTTGTGCATAAGGGATTTAAAAATATATTCATCAAATAACGATGGCTACCTGTCATACTATCATGACAGATTGGGGCTGGAAGCAGACGCGATACTTCATTTGAACGATGGAAGATATGCACTCATAGAGATAAAATTGGGAGAGCACGAAGTCGATGAGGGGGCTAAACATTTATGTGAAATAGAAAGATTGGTGAAGGAGTATAACAAAGAGGAAAAACAAAATCCTCTTCGTCTACCGGATCTGAAACTACTCATTACTGCTACTCGTTACGGCTATAGGCGTGATGACGGTGTATTGGTTATTCCTATTGGCTGCTTAAAAGATTAATGCAACAATTAAAGAGGCAATTTCAAAATAGCCCACCGGCACGTTGAGATCACGATTTGTGATTTCAAGTTACATATACAATCTTACTAACCAATTAAACTATAGGTCCCTTATCGAAGTCCTTGGTCATTTGCTTCGATGATTTTATAATCAACCATTGCCCGTATTCTGCAAGATTATTCAGGCTCCCTTTCGGGAGCCCTAAAACTGAACGTTACAGTCTAATTGGGAAGGAAGACGGCGCTGGCCACATCGAAACTCAGTTCCACGTCATCCCCCGCCGAGAAGATGTGCATGCCGGTCTGGTAGGGGACCAACGCCTTTATCACCGAATCGTTGGGCAGCTTCACGAAGTATTCGATATGGCTTCCAACGAACATCGCCGATTCGACGATGGCCGGAAACTGATCTTCCTTCGCCGGAGCGGGTCCCAACTGGATCTGCTCCGGACGAATGATCAAGGATGCCTCGGCACCAACCTTGTAGATCGCCTCCTGCTTCTTCAACCGCTCGGGTCGCAATGCCCGGGCGGTGAACACCCCTCCCCGGGGAATCTGCACGGAAATCGTATCCGAGCCGACGGCCATTATCTTCAAGCGGATGATGTTGGCCTGTCCGATGAAATCCGCCACGAATACCGATTGCGGATTGCTGTAGATCTCGAACGGCGTTCCGATCTGTTCGATCCTACCCTTGTTCATGATCACGATTCGATCCGCCATCGTCAAAGCCTCCGACTGATCGTGGGTGACATAGAGGCAGGTGATGCCGAGATCCTGCTGAATCTTGCGAATCTCGGTCCGCATGTGGATTCTCAGCTTCGCATCAAGGTTGGAAAGGGGTTCATCCATCAACAGGAGGCTTGGCTCCATAACGATCACTCGAGCCAGCGCGACGCGCTGCTGCTCTCCCCCGCTCAGTTGATTGGGAAATCGATGCTCGGTCTTCTCCAGCCCGACAAGACGGAGCGCTTCCCGCACTTTGGTTTTTGTCTCGCGATCCTTTTCCCCTCGCGCTTTCAACCCATATGCGACGTTGTTATACACGCTCATATGCGGAAACAGCGCGTAGGTCTGGAACATGAACCCGATGCCCCGCTTGTTCACCGGGACGTTAGTCATATCCTTTCCTTTGATGGTGATCCGACCGCTTGTGGGCAGCTCGAATCCGGCGACCATCCGGAGGGTCGTGGTCTTCCCGCACCCCGACGGGCCCAAAAACGTTACCAGTTCGCCCTCCTTGACCGTAAGACCTACAGCATCCACCGCAAGGACGGATTCGCCATCTTTTTGGAAGAGCTTGGAAACACCAATCAACTCAAGCGCCGATTTGTTCATAGGAAATCTCCTGAGACCGAGTAATGTGAGCAGTCGTGAATTTCAATACATGCTTCAAAATGAAATCAGCGAGAAACACGATCGCGATCAGGACGATCGAGAACGCCGATGCCTGAGAGAACTGGAGCTCGGTCATGCTTTCAAGGATTCTCGTCGTGAGCAAGGTCCAACGGACCGATACCAGGAAAATGGTGGCGCTGATCGCGGTCATGCAGTGGATGAAGAGATACCGCATCCCGGATATGAGCGCAGGGATGATCAAAGGAACCGTGATGTGGGTGAAGGTTCTTACCGTTCCGGCTCCCAGACTCAACGATGCCTCCTCCAAGGCGGGATCGATCTGCTCCAGGGATGCGATCACGGAACGGATGCCGGTCGCATAATACCTGAAGACATAGGCTGCGACGAGAATCGAAAGGGTTCCGGTGAGAACCAGAGGTTTCGTGTTGAACGCGATGATGTAGGCGATACCCACGACCGTTCCGGGCAGGGCGTAGTTGAGCATGCTGCTGAACTCCAGCAACCTTCGACCAACGAACTCCTTGCGTTGGATCATGAACCCGATGACCACCGCAAGCAGGGAGCCGATGACGGTGGAGATGATCGCGATCAGGACCGTGTCCTTTATCGCTTTTTGACCATGCTTGAAGACATATCTGTAGTGCTCAAGGGTCGGCGTGTTGTTTACGCTCCATACCTTCACCAAGGAGCCCCACAGGATGATCGCATAGAGGTAGATGATGAACGCGACCACGATCAGGCACACCACGGCGATGACCACGTTCAGAGACTGGGGAAGCCGGGCGAACTCGGTGCGGGAGCCGCTTTTTCCGGTAACCGATACGAAGCTTTTCTTCCCGAGCATCATCCGCTGAAGAAAGAAGACGAGCAGCGCGGGAACCAGCAGAAGGAACGACATCGTCGCCCCGCCCTTCAAGTCGAACATGCCGGTTATGAGGAGATACGCTTCGGTGGGCAAAACGGGGAACGCATGTCCGCCAAGGATCAGCGGGGTGGCGAAATCCGCCAGACTGGCCCCGAACAACAACAGAATCGAGTTGACGATCGCCGGCAGCGAAAGCGGGATCGTCAATGTCCGGAACATCCTCCAGCGGGAAGCCCCCAACGAGAGGGCGGCATCGTCCAGCGTAGCGCTCATCGTGTTGAGCACAGCCGCGATGACCATGAACGCCACCGGGAAATAGGTGAGCGTCTCACTGATCCATGTTCCGAGAAACCCGTAGATGGAAAAATCACCGATCCCCAGAGCCTTCAGCAGCATCCCGTTGGGTCCCAACGCGAGGGTCAATGAAATGCTTGAGGTAAAGGGAGGTGAAATAAGAGGGAGCATCGCTACGGCGCCGATGATCCCTTTGGTAACCTTTGAAATTCGAGTCCGGGTTACGGCAAGGGCGAACAGATACCCGACTACCGTCCCCGTGATGGAGACCGCCGTAGCCAGGATCAGGCTCCCATAGAGGGCTTTTACATTATAGGCCTTGGATAACACCGTTTTGACATTGGCAAACGACGGCTTGCCGTCAACCACGAAGGTGGCTCCGAGCAACCGGAGAAACGGGAGGAAGATAAAAACGGCAAAGGAGAGCCAGACGGTGACCAGCGCCATGAACAGCGCCGGATCGCGCTTCATCAATGAACTACGAACTCTTTTGGGGATCTGTGCTTCCACGTTCTTACCTTCCTCTCTCTAGCAGGGCGTCACTGACCTTGGATGACCTCATCAATCCAGCGCTGGACCAAACGTTCACGGTTCGCACCCTTCCAAGCGACGCTGGTTTCAAGAAGCTTCACCTTGGACATGTCGAGAGCCGGATTGGTCACCACAACATCGGGCCGAGTCGGAATATAGTTGATCTTATTGTCGACCATGACCTGTCCGAGGCGCTTGGAAGATGCCCAATCCATGAGCTTCTTCGCCGCATCAAGGTTCTTTGCACCCTTCACGATGCCGGAGCCTTCGACACCATAGGTGACACCTTCGACCGGATATGAAATCACCAGATCATACCCCTGTTGCTGGATATCAAGAGCGTCAACGATGTAGAAGATGCCGGAACCGGCTTGACCGGTTGCAATCGGCATCGCACCGCCGGCTCCACTCTTGGTGTACAGCTGGATGTTCTTGTGCAGCTGTTTCTGATACTCGTACGCCTTATCCTCGCCCCAGACCTGGATCAACGAATAGACCCGTTCGGTCGCCGTTCCGCTGGTTCGGACGTCCGCCATCTGAAGGGCGTTGTAGTAGCGGGGATCAAGAAGATCGTTCCAGCTGGTAGGCGGCTGCAACCCCTTCTCCTTGAGGAAGGAATTGCTGCTCAGGAAGGTCAGCGGGATGACGCCGATACCGGTCCAGTATCCTTTGGAAGACTTGAACTGGGCAGGAATCGCCGACGCTTCGGAGGGTACATACACCTCGAACACCCCTTCGAGAACACCGGCCTCATAGGTATCGGCCGGCCCGCCCCAGAGAGCGTCGACCTGGGGGTTCGCCTTCTCGGCGATCAATCGGGCAAGGGCTTCACCGGATGAAAGGCGGACGAAATTGACCTGGATCCCCGTGTCCTTCGTGAACTCCTCAAAAACCGTGGTTGCATACTTTTCAGGCATGATCGTGTACACGTTCAGCGTGGTACTTGCTTTCTCCTGGACACCGGCGGCGAACACCGGGGTCAGAAGCAACCCAATCATGCTTAACACGATCAAGGCTTTCTTCATGCTTTTCATAGAAATCCTCCTTAGGTAGTTGGCCGAAATACTTCGGCTCCACCTTCATCCTTCGCCAAGGAGGGTGAAAATACAAGTTACAGCTTTGTAACAAATATCTCCTAGGACACCTCTTGAGTGTCGGTAAGCAGGTATCCGAACCCCCACCTGTTCACCAGAAACCGCGGTGTCGAGGGGTTCGGCTCGATTTTTTTCCGGAGGCGACTGATATTCACCTTCACCATTTCCGGCCCCTGGATCCACTCCTCGGCATTCCATACCTGCTTGAGAAGCTCTTCGGCGGATACGGGGACATGAGCATGGAGCGCCAGATATTCGATGATTCTGAACTCGGTGGGAGTGAGGGTGATCTCCTGCCCGTCGATCTCCAATACCCGTCTGCGGATATCGACCATGATCGAGCCGATCTGAATGATTTGCTCGACCTTCGTCCGACGGATGATCTTTTCGATTCGAAGCAGCAGCTCCTTGTGGTTGAACGGCTTTGAGACATAATCCTCCGCCCCGACCTCCAACCCCTCGATGATCTGGTCATCCCGATCATGGCTGCTGAGCACGAGAACCGGAGTATCCAGCTCGACAAGCAGTGGAACCACTTCCAATCCGCTCAAGCCCGGAAGACCGATATCCAAAATGACCAGATCGGGATGAAACTCCCGGGCCAGGGGCGCCACCTCATCCCCTCGCCCGGTAGAGGCGACTTCATATCCCGCGTTCGTCAAAATGAAGTGCAAAAGATCCACGATCGCCTGCTCGTCATCCACGACGAGGATCCGGTTTTTCACCATGGCGCACCTACCCGTAGACTGAAGGAGACCATCGTCCCCTGATTGGGTGTGCTTGTGATATACACCTTTCCCTGATGCTTGGCGATGATGGAACGGACGATTGAGAGTCCAAGACCGAATCCGTCCTGCTGCGAGTCCTTCCTTTCCTGAAAAAACTCTTGAAACAACGCCTCCCTCCCCGCCAGCTCGATTCCCTGCCCGTTGTCGGTGACCGTCGTCACGATCTGCCGGTCATCCTGAGTGACGGAGACGATGATCAGTCCTCCCTCCTTCGTGTTTTTTGAGGCGTTATGGATGAGATTGATCAGAACCTGGCGGATCCATGCCTCATCCGCCCTCGGGTGGGACACCAGGGCGGGAAACTGCAGCGAGACCTCCTGTTTTCGGATCGAAAGCTGGGGCTGCAGTGTTTCGATGACCTGCCGAACAAGGAGCTTGAGATCGACCGATTTCGTCATGTCGGGTTCCCAATCCTTTCCGAGCTTGATCAGCGTCAGCATCTGCTCGCTGAAGGTGATCAGGCGCTGCGTGTTGATGTAGATGGATTCCATGAACTTCCGCTGCTGCTCGTTGAGCTTTCCCGCGCTCTGTTCCATCAGAACGCTTTGCGTCGTCTGCATGATCGTAAGCGGAGTCCTGATCTCATGGGCGAGCGTGGATAGAAGCTGCTCATACCCGGGTTGCGTTCGGTGCTTGCGATTCCAACGGATGCGCCGATCCGTCCATGCCGCGACGATGGATGCACCTGCATATACCGTGAGCACATCCAAAGCCCGGGAGGATGAAACGAGGGCATAGACCCCCCACAACAGAAGTGTCCGAACGAGGCGGACCACCCATCGATCCGTCGGGCGAAGAGCGAGATACAGAACCATACACCCGACGACAAGAATCTTGCTCACAGAGAGAAGAAGACAGGTCCCCAAGGATGCGAGAACAAGCTCAAGGATCTGCCTGCCGACGAGCCTAGCGTTCATGATGATCCACCTCGCGGCCATAGAGATTGAAGGACTCGGGGTAAAAGGTGAGAATCACCGGCGTGCCCTCTTCAAACTCCCGAACTCCTCCGAGCAGGTTCGGATGCAGTACCCGGATCGTCTCATCACCGAAGCTTACCCGATATTCGAATGACTGGCCGACGAAGAGGGAAGAGCGAACGATGCCTACGCACTGATTGAACCCGCACTCGCCTTCAAACGGTGACATGCCGACGGAAATGGGGTTGATCGCCACCAGAAGGGAATCGTCTTGCTCGACGAAGATGGAACATCGGTCCCGGGATACGGTGAATTCCATCTCTTGAATGCTCAGCTGGATCGTCTCTGCGGATGCGGAAAGAACAAATCCGTCAAAGAAGTTCGCATTGCTGATGAAGTCCGCCACGAACGGGGTGCCGGGGCGATCGTACAGGGCTCGGGGCTTCCCCTCCTGCACGATCGTTCCCCGGTTCATCACCAGGATCCGATCGGGAATGCTCAGCGCTTCCGCCTGGTCGTGCGTGACATAGAGAACCGTGATCCCCAGAAGCTGCTGCATCCGCTTGATCTCGAAGCGGGTCTGAATCCGCAGGCGCGGATCAAGGTTTGAAAGCGGTTCGTCGAACAGCATTATTTTGGGTTTAAGGACCAACGCCCGGGCAAGCGCGACCCGCTGCTGCTGTCCGTCGGACAGCTCATTGGGATGGCGGGTCTCGGTCCCGACCAGATTAAGCATTTGACAGATCATCGCCACATCATGCGCGACCGCATCGAACGGCAGGTTTTTCGCTTCCAGCCCATAGGCGATGTTTTCAAACACGGTCATATGGGGAAAGAGGGCGTAGTTCTGGAAAACCATGGGAATGTTTCTCATCTCCGGTCCCAACGCCGTGATCGATTTGCCTTCGATGAGGATGTCGCCGCTCGTCGGCCTGAGAAAGCCGGCGATCATCCGAAGCGTGGTCGACTTTCCGCAGCCGGAGGGGCCGACAAGCGTTACGAACTCACCCTTGTCGATGGTAAACGAGAGATCATTGACCGCTTTGATATGATGTTGACGAGAGGGAGCATAGATTTTACTCACCTTTTTCATCTCCAAAAAAGGAGCGGCACGTTTTTCATCTTTCTTGAATTCACTCATTTTCCATTCTCATGAACCGGACAGGTTGCATCTATCGTTCTACCACGGAAATACGTTCATCTCAACACGTTCCTGTTGAAAAGGGGGTGCCTGATTCCGGGCAGGCCCCTCGGTGAACACAAGGGTAAATCGTAAAAACTTTTTCCGATTGACCCGAAAAACAATTGACTCAAATCCTTCAAAGCATAATGATAGGTCAGATTAAAAAAACGCCAAGAATATGAAGAGATATTGCTTCGTCCACTAATCTGAAAACCCACCACCGCCCGAGGGTATGGCGTATGTTCTCCTCAGCGGGCAGCATAATCCAGACAGGAGGTTTGCCATGTTCAAACCTGCCACCAAACTCATGATCGCACTTGCGGTCACCGTCTTTCTGCTTACCGGATGCGCCAAGGAAAGCGCCAACGAGAACGGAAATCAGAAGCTCTATGTGTACAACTGGTCCTATTACACCCCCGACTCCGTCATCGAAGCGTTCGAAAAGGAGTACGGAGTCGATGTCGTCCTCGACTATTTCGCTTCGAATGAAGAGATGTTCGCCAAGCTCCGCGCCTCCAGCCAGGAAAGCGGGTACGACGTCATCTTCCCCTCCGCCGACTACGTTTCCATCATGATGAAGCTGGGGATGCTCGAAAAGCTCGACCTTTCCAAGATCCCGAGCAGCAGGTACATCACCGAGTTCGCCCTCTCCAAGGCGACGTACGACCCGAAGATGGAATACTCGGTTCCCTATTACCTCGGAGCGAGCGGCATCGCCGTCCACACGAAATACGCCTCCAACTATGAGAAATCGTGGAACATCTTCGGTGACAAGCGCTTCAGGGATCGGATGGTCATGATGGATGACATGCGCGAAGTGCTCGGAGATGCGCTCGTCCATCTCGGATACTCCGTCAATACGACCAACCCCGCCGAGCTTGAGCGCGCCCGGAAGCTGGTCAACGATCAGTGGAAGCCGAACCTGGTGAAGTTCGACGCCGAATCGTTCGCCAAAGGATTCGCCAGCGGCGAATACTATGTCAGCCACGGCTACGCCGAAGCGATCTTCGAAGAGATTCCCGAGGAAAAGTGGGCCGAGGTCGACTTCTTCCTTCCCGAGGAAGGCGGACCGCTGTACATGGATTCCCTCTGCATCCCCAAAGGGGCTCCCCACTACGAGCTTGCCCTCGCCTTTATCGATTTCATCCATCGCCCGGAGAACTACGCCCAGCTTCTGGATCGGTTCCACTTCCCCGCATCGGTCAACATCGAAGCGGATCGGTATCGGACCACCACCCCCTTCTACACCGTCGAACAGCTGGCGAACTACGAGCTGAAGGAGGATCTGGGGGCGAACCTCGAGATGTACAACAAAGCCTGGGAGACGATCCGCTACGTAGATTGACCCCGAAAGGCCTCTCTTGTACAGTTTACCCATGCAAGAGTTCAACCATCAGACATTCATATCTCCCTTCACCTGGCGCTATGGCTCCGAAGCCATGCGCCGGATTTTCAGCGAAGTCCACAAGCGGACGCTCCTTCGGACGATCTGGATCGCCCTCGCCCGGGCCCAGATGCAAGTCGGCCTGGTCACCGAAGAACAGCTTGCCGAACTGGAAGCGACGAAGGATCGGATCGACATCGCCCGGGCGACACAGATCGAAAGCGAGATCCACCACGATCTGATGGCGGAAATCCACACGTGGGCGGAGCAGTGCCCAAACGGGGGAAAGATCATCCACCTCGGAGCCACCAGCATGGACGTCCTGGACAACATGGATGCCCTCCGCCTTACAGAAGCGCTGGATCTGACGATCAGCAAGACCCGGGAGCTGCTCATCCTCTTCAAGGAGAAGATGGAAGCCTACCGGGAACTTCCCACGATGGCGTTCACCCACATCCAACCCGCCGAGCCCTCCACCGTCGGCTACCGCTTCGCCCAAAGCGCCCAAGACCTGAAGGAGGATCTGGAGGAGCTGATCCGGGTCCGCTCGTCGATCCGGGGCAAGGGGATGAAGGGGGCGGTCGGAACCGCCGCCAGCTATGCCCAGCTTCTGGAGGGAACCGGCCTCACCGCCATCAAGCTTGAAGAGGCGGTCATGGAAGAGATCGGACTTGCGGCATACACCGCTTCGACGCAGATCTACACCCGCAAGCAGGACCTTCGCGTCGCCCATGCCCTCTCGGGCCTTGCCGCCACCCTTTCAAAGTTCTTCTTCGATTTCCGGATTCTCATGAGCCCCCCGATCGGCGAGTGGAGCGAATACTTCGCCTCCAAACAGGTCGGCTCCTCTGCGATGCCCTTCAAGCGCAACCCGATCAACAGCGAAAAGATCAACAGCCTTTGCCGCCTCGTCTCGACCCATGTCGACCTTTTCTGGCAGAACGCCGCGACCACCGTTCTGGAGCGGAGCCTGGATGACTCGGCGAACCGCCGGATCGCGATCCCCGAGATCTTCCTCGCCACCGACGAGATCCTCGTCACCGCAATCAGGACGGTAGGCCGGATGACGGTTCATGAGGAAGCGGTCGGAAGGAACCTCAACGCGTACGGCCTCTTTGCGGCAAGCGAGCGCCTCCTCATGGAGCTTGGCCGCCGCGGAGCGGACCGTCAGGCGATGCACGAATTGATCCGCAACCACAGCCTGAAAGCGTGGGAGGCGGTCCGAAGCGGCAAGGAAAATCCCCTTGCCAAGTCGCTGAGCAGGGACAAGACGGTTTTGGCCTTCGTCACCGAGGAAGAAGTTCTTGAATTCCTGAAGGTCGAAGCGTATATCGGCGATGCGGTCCTGAGGACGACGATGGTCGCTAAAGAGATCGATGCGTTCCTCAACCGAGACTGAGGAATCCGCTGAAGATCAGGAAGTACAGCCCCATCCGGACATAGCGGATCTGCAGGGCGAGCAGGACCCTGAGGATCGGCAGCTTCGCCATCCCGGCAAGGGTGCAGATCGTGGAGAACGGCAGCGGCGCGATCCCCCCGATCGCCACGCCCCACGCGCCGTAGCGCTTCATCATCGCCGCGGTCTCCGGTTTCGTGTTCCGCCGCACATAGTTGTTGATGATGGGGATATGCCCCAGAAGGCGGCCGACGAGGTAGGCGCAAAAGGATCCGATCACGCTGGCGGTTCCCATGATGACGGTCGCCTTGAGAAACGACCATGAAAGGACGAAGGGCCAGATCATGTCCACGCTGACCGGGAACATCGTCAACTCCATGACGAAGATGTAGCCGGCGACCGCCCACGCCCCGAAGGCGTTGATGAAGTCGTGCAGAACCTCGGCGTCCGCCCACCCCAGCTTCTTGAAGAGGAAGAGCGAAGTGAAGGTGACCGCCATCAGCACCACGATCGCCCAGATGGACTTTTTGAAGAGCTCGCGAAACGAAAGCTCGCCATCCTTGGGATCTATCCGGTGCAGTTCGTCGATCTCGATTGGTTCCGTTTGTTGTTTTTCACTCATCTCAACAGGTCTCTAAACCGAGCGAACAGCTCGGCGGGATCGCCTTCACCAACGCCCTGAAAGATCGGGGCTTTTCCCCCGCCCTTCCCGTTGATTGAAGAAAGAAGGTCACTTCGATGCTTTGCGATATCCAATTTCGCCGCTCCCTCGCCGGTGAGGACGATGAGCCAGGCGAGCTTTCCGTCCTCCAGACGCAAGGTGGCGCAGAGGGCGAGATTTGCGACCCGGCTAGCCGCCTGGGCGAGGTCCTTCAGGGTGATCTCATCCTCCACCTCCCAGGTGATGACGGGAAGCGGATCGGTTTCCCCGGCGAGTTTCAAATCCAGCAACACCGAAGCGAGCCGATTCCGCAGGCGGCCCAGAAGGGCTTTCTCCGATGTGGCGGCCTCGCAGGCTTTGGTAGCCGTTTCCACCAGCGTCTCCGGAGGCGATGAATGGAGGGTTCCCAATTGATCGACGATCGTCCGGTTGAGAAGAACCCGGTTCCAGGCAACCTCTCCGACGGTGAAGATCAGGCGGGCGTGGCTGCGGATCTTTTCCTGACCCTCGTAGAGAAAGAGTCCGATCTCCCGGGTGTTTGAAACGTGCAAGCCGCCGCAGGCGATCGTATCGACCCCGTCGACGTGGACGAGGCGGACATCCCCCTCCACCTTGATCGGGCGCCTCAGGCCCAATGCTTCGGCATCCTCATGGCTTTTCGTTTCCGAAGTGACGGGATGCCCTTCGACGATCGCCCGGTTCACCAGGGATTGAAGTTCAAGACAGACGGAATCGGGAACCTCCTGTCGGTCGACTTCGATCATCATCACTTCGGTTCCCAGATGGACGCTGACCGTTCCGATCCCGAAGTGCTTGAAGAGAATGCCGCTTGCAGCGTGCTGGGCGGTGTGGTTCTTCATGAAGTGGAAGCGCCGGTTCCAATCGAGGGTGAGAACGACCCGATCACCCGCTTTGAAGGCGGGATCCCGGACCAGGTGGATAATCTCTTCATCATCGCCTGGTACGGTATCAAGGACGGGGCAGTCATTCACCGTTCCCCAATCCCCGCCCTGCCCCCCGCCTTCGGGATAAAAGATCGTCTCTCCCAGGACCACTTTCGATCCTTCGACCGACACGACCCTCGTTTCCAAGGTGGTTCGGTAGGGTTCGTCATAGTAGCGCGGATACGAGTGTTTCTTCATGTGGTTTTTCATTGTCATCATCGGAATCGCTGTGGTGAGCGTATCATTAAAGGGTTTACTTGTCCAAGAGCGGCAACTGTACTATCTTTGCAATACATACGATTACACGCAGGAGAGTACTATGGCAATCATCAAATCCGCTTGGGAGATCGCGATGGAGCGGGCGAACGCGATTCAGGCGGACCCCAAAAAGATACAGAAAGACCTCACCATCAAGGAGGGGCGGCAGATCGCCGCGGCCTTCCTGCTCGATATCGACGGAACGAAGGAAGAGGCAGAGAAGAAGTACGATTCCTACTCCAATGAGGCCAAGGCCCATGTGAAAGAGGGAATGGCGCTCACCCTTCTTTCGAACCTGACCCTGCCGAAAACCCCCAACTACGCCGAGATCATCCCCAAGCTGATCGCCCTCGGGGCGATGATCAGCGACGATGAAGAGCTTGTAGAACTCCTCGCTCAAATGCAGGGGTTCTTCACCCAATACGTCGAAACCCAGGAGGATCTCATCCAGCGGCTGAAGGAGCAGTTCGCTCCCCACCTCCAGCAGAAGGAAGCGCAGCTCAGGGCCCAGTACGGCCCGAACTTCGTCCTTCGCCCGGAGCAGGATCCCGAGTTCATGAAGGTTCTGGACAAACAGCTCAAAACCCTTGAAGAACAATACACCAACGTCCTGGACAACGCGAAGGAGCGGATGAAGGAGATCCTAGGCATCGAAGGACAATAGAACGGATCAGGCTGCCCGGAGGCAGCCTGTATCGTATCACCCTTCTTGATTGCTTACGCCCACCAGTGAGCCATGCGCTGTTTCAGCGACTCGCGGTATGCATCCCAATCGGTGATCGGAGCTGCGGCCAGGCCTTCCTCGCAGGCGGCTTTCGCCACGGCGACCGCCTCCCATTCGATGACCCGGGGGTCGAACGGCTTGGGCACGATATACTCCCGTCCGAAGGTGAACTTCTTCCCACCGTACGCTTTTGCAACCGAATCGGGAACCGGCTCCTTCGTCAAGGCGGCGAGCGCTTTGGCGGCGGCCATCTTCATCCCTTCGCTAATGATCCGGGAGCGCACGTCCATCGCGCCGCGGAAGATGAAGGGGAAGCCCAGGACGTTGTTGATCTGGTTCGGGTAGTCGCTACGCCCCGTGGCCATGACGAGGTCGCTTCGAGTCGCCATCGCAAGCTCGTAGGCGATCTCCGGATTGGGGTTCGCCATGGCGAAGACGATGGGATCGCGGTCCATCGAAAGCAGCATTTCGGGGGTCACCACGTCGGCGACGGAAAGGCCGATGAGGACATCCGCACCCTTGAGGGCGTCGGCGAGGGTTTCCAGCTCGGTATCGATCGCAAAGTCCTGCTTCTCCGGGGAGAGCCCTTCCAAGCGGTCCCGGCGAAGAACGCCGTGGCGGTCGCAGAGAATCAGGTTCTCTCGCTTCACTCCCGCGTTCAGGAACATCTTCGCACAGCTGATGCCGGCGGCTCCCGCGCCGTTGATGACGACCTTGACTTCCTCGATCTTCTTGTCCACCACCTCGCAGGCGTTCATCAGACCCGCTGTGGCGATGATCGCCGTTCCATGCTGGTCGTCGTGGAAGACGGGAATGTCACACTCTTCGATGAGAGTCTGTTCGATTTCGAAGCATTCCGGACTCTTGATATCCTCAAGGTTGATGCCGCCGAACGTCACGCTGATCTTCTTGATGATCTCGATCAGCTTCTTCGGATCGGTTTCGTCGATTTCGATGTCGAACACGTCGATGTCGGCGAAGCGTTTGAAGAGAACTCCCTTCCCTTCCATGACGGGCTTGCTGGCCAATGCACCCCGGTCCCCCAGACCGAGGATCGCCGTTCCGTTGGAGATGACGGCCACCAGATTTCCCTTTGACGTGTACTTGTAGGCATCCTCGGGATTCGCGGCGATCTCCAGAACCGGCTTTGCCACCCCGGGGGTGTAGGCAAGGCTCAGATCCTCGGCGGTCTGGCAGGGCTTGCTCGGAACGACCGAAACCTTTCCGGGAACTCCGTCCTGGATGTGATAGGCCAACGCCTTCTCTTTCAGCAGATCTTGATTCATCTTATTCTTCTCCTCACTTTTTCTCAAAATCCCAACTCATGTCCATATTCCAGCGGTCACGCAGGGTGATCATCACCTTTTGCAGGGACGGAGGAACCGGACATCCATGTTCTTTGCGGTACTGGTACGCAAGATATTCTTTCTCTCCCGCGGTGAAGATATAGTCTTCGCCGGGAGCTTTTTTGCTGGCCCGAAGATCGCGGAGAATCTGACCGGTGATCTTCTTGAAGGTTTCAAGGCCCATGAAGAACTCGGGATCGATCGCGATGAAGAAGTGCCCGAGCGGATAAGGAATCTGGTTGCCGTTCTCGTCGAAGCCGTTCAAAGCTTTCAGGAATGAACCCGCCTGCAGTGCGGCGGAAAGGATCTCGACGACCGTCGCATACCCGTAGCCTTTGTATCCGGCGGTCACTTCGCCGATTCCCCCGAGCGGGGTCAGGGCCGCCTTGCCGGTGGTCAGGTCCTTGAGCACCTGAAGGGTGTCGGTGCGGCTTCTGCCTTCGTTGTCGATGACCCATCCTTCGGGCAGCTCTTTTCCGGCGCGGCCGTACACTTCGATCTTGCCGCGCTGGGAGACGCTGGTGGCGCAGTCCAGAACGAACGGGAACTCTTCATCGGTGGGCATTCCGAAGACCAGCGGGTTGGTCCCGAGCATGTTTTCGACGCCGCCGGTCGGGGCGATCGAGGGCCGGGCGTTCGTGCCGGTGATTCCGAGCAATCCCTTCCTGGTCGCCATCGTCGCATAGTAGCCGCTGATGCCGTAGTGGTTGGAGTTGCGGACCGTTACCATGCCGATGCCGTACGTTTGGGCTTTCTCGATCGCCATGCTCATCGCTTTGTGACTGACCACGTGGCCCATGCCGTTGTGTCCGTCGAGGACGGCGGCGGCGGCCTTGTCCTTAAGCACTTCGATCCTGGTGGTGGGCAGCATGATCCCGTCGTCGATCCGGTCGATGTAGATCGGCTTCAGGCGGCCGATTCCGTGGCTGTCGATTCCCCGCTTGTCGCTTTCGATCAGGACGTCGCTGATGATCTCGGCGTCTTCCCTGGGAACCCCCGCGTGGATCAACGCCTCTTTCATGAAGGCTTCCAGCTCTTCAAACGGCAGCCATGCACAGTCCTCATACTGCTTTGCATATTCATCCAAGTACTTCATTCGCTCCTCCTCGTCGGTGCTACTACTATTGAAAGATCGTCACTGATCTCCATTTGACTTACCAGTTCGGCGCCCTTTTCATCGGTCACCAGAATGTCCACATCCTCAAGCGAGACGGTCTTGTAGTTGGATACCACCCCGATCTTGTTCGCCGCGGCGACCACGATGACTTTTCCGGCGGTGTGCTTGATCATCGCCCGGGTGGTTTCCGCTTCCTCCAAGACCGGCGTGGTCAATCCCGCCTGGACGGAGAATCCGTCAACCCCGATGATCGCCTTGTTTGCCCAGATCTGCTCGACGATCAGGGAAGAGAGGGAGCCGGAGACGGAATGGCTCCGCGTCCGGTACACTCCGCCGGCCAGCACCAGACGGATCGCCTGGCTTTCCCTGCACACATACGCCGCATCGATGTTGTTCGTCACGATCGTCAGCCGTTTTCCGGAAGCGACCAGCGCCCGGATCGCTTCCAAGGTGGTGGTTCCGCTGTTGATATATAAGGTATCGCCATCCTCGACCAGGTCGAGGACGCCCTGTCCGATCATGCTTTTCTCAAGGGGAAATTCCGATGCTTTTTGAAGGTAATCAGGTTCGACGGGCAGATTCCGCCTGAGGCTCGCCCCGCCGTGGGTCCGTTCGACGAGGCCCCGCTTGGCAAGCTGGTCCAGATCCCGGCGGATCGTCAGCTCGCTGACGTCCAAGGCATCGCTCAACTGATTGACATTCACCGTCCCTTCGTCCTGAATCCGGGACAGAATGTACTGTTGGCGACTTGCCGGAATGTTTGCCATGAATACTTCCTGATTGTTTTTGAACTTATTTATACAATACATTCAAAAACATTCACATGTCAATACACCATGCATCTGTCGCCTTCTGACGATCTGTTTGCGTCCCTACTTGATGATGTCCACAAAGCACGAAATCCGAACATCGGTAAACTTCAAGCAAACAAGGGATTGTCACCACATAATCAGGTAAGATGATTTTTATTTGCGTATAGACGGAAACAGTGCATGATGCCATATGGAAGTGGTTGCAAGTTGCGGCCGGTTATGGAGAATCCGGAGGTAACGATGGCAGACGACACAGTACCTGTGATAGTAGAAAATAGAGAAATTCAGGATATGATATATACCATTAGGGGTAGGCAGGTCATGCTGGATAGTGACTTAGCTAAGTTGTATCAAGTTGAAACAAGAATTTTTAATCAGACTGTGAAAAGAAATATAGACAGGTTTCCTGAACGATTCAGGTTCCAATTGACGGAGAAGGAGTATGAAAACTTGAGATCACAATTTGTGATCTCAAGTGAGGGCGCCAAACATGGTGGTCGAAGATACATGCCATATGTCTTTTGCTTGCGTATAGACGGAAACAGTGCATGATGCCATATGGAAGTGGTCGCACATTGCGGTCGGTTATGCGGAGGTAACGATGGCAGACAACACAGTACCTGTGATAGTAGAGGACAGAGAAATTCAAAGCATGATCTATACCTTTAGAGGTAAGCAGGTCATGGTTGACAGCAACCTTGCCGATTTGTATCAGGTAACAACCAAGAGATTGAATGAACAAGTCAATAGAAATAAGAATAGATTTCCTCCACAGTTTATGTTTCAGTTGACTGAAGATGAATATAGGGACTTGAGGTCGCAAATTGCGACCTCAAATGATGGTATTAAACATGGTGGACGAAGATACATGCCATATGTCTTTACTGAACAAGGGATTGCAATGCTTTCATCTGTTCTTAGAAGTAATATAGCTGTCGAAGTAAGTATTAGAATTATGGATAGCTTTGTCGAAATGCGGAGGTTTCTCGTTTCAAATCAAGAGCTTTTCTCTAGGTTAGACAGGGTGGAGCTGAAACAAATCGAAACAGATAAAAAGCTGGAGCAAGTTTTTAATTATATTGCAACCAGGACAGAGGTAAAGCAGCATATTTTCTTTGATGGACAGATCTACGATGCCTTCAGCTTTATTGTGGATCTAATCAAAAAAGCCCAAAATAAGCTCGTATTGATAGATAATTATGTGGATACAAATACCCTCAACCTGTTATGTAAGAAAAATAATGGAGTTTCCGTCCTTATTGCAGGCTCAGGAAAGGGAAGTTTAACAAGTAAGGATATCTCCAAATTCAACGCTCAGTATCAGGGTTTACTAGTAAAAACGAGAAATGATTTTCATGACCGCTTTTTGATTATAGATGACACGGAAGTTTATCATATAGGGGCTTCAATCAAAGATGCCGGCAAAAAGAGCTTTGGAATCACGAAAATCGAAGATCAGACTCTACTTGACAGCATAATAAATAAGGTGAAGTAGAGAAGAGCTTATGGGAATCAACTTGGTACGGCAAGGAAGGTAGGAATTCTGTAATGATGTGAAGCTCATAAATAAAGAACTCACCTTTTATATATCTTAAAAGTTCGGTGACCGAACTATTTAGCATTTCTCATCTGCCATAAACTTCTTTTCTATGACCGACTTCAACAACAAAAATACAAAGTTCCTTATCGTTTATGTGACATAAAATTCTGTAGTCACCAACACGGTAACGCCAAATTCCCCTCCGGTTCCCGACAAGTTCTTTTCCACGAGTTCGAGGATTTTGTAAATTTTTAAGACTATCAAGAAATTTCCGCATTTGATTTTGAACAGGCTTATCAAGTTTTACAAATTGTTTTTTCGCCTTGTCAGAAAAAGTAATGTTCACAGGAGATCAGCCTCTGCATAGACTTCTTCAAGCGTATAGGTTTTTCTGTCACCTTTCTCAAATTCTTCCAAAGCAGCGACAGCAGTTTCATAGTCGTCTCTGTCTTCCAAGTATTCAAGCATATATTCTTCAACTGACTTATTTACGAACCAACTTCGAGTACAACCACGTTCCTTGCAAATAGAATCAATTTGTTCAACAAGAGTTGAATCAAAACTAATACTTATAGGCACTTTTACAGTTCTTGTTTTTTCTACAGGTTGCATCGGGTATCCCCCTTTACCATGTTTTAATAATTTTATTAATTTTAATAATTTTATTATTGTTCGTCAAGATTTTCATTCACTGTTCGGTGACTGAACTTTTTATTAAGTAACCTGCGTGGTTTAATAATCACGATCAGAACAACATGTGTCATAAAAATCATCGCATTTTACATCAGGATCATAACACAATGACTATGAGTGTACTTATGCTGGAGGAGAAAGATGTTGTTTAACAACAATGAATATTTTGAGCTGGTGTGAAGCTTACTGTCGAGCAAGTGAAACAGGTAATCTTGACGGCTCAGTATAAGGCGAGCTTGAGCCTGAATCAGGGGCTCGTACTCATGTATTACCGCATTGGCCAGCATATTAATGAGCATAAAGAGTGGGGTAATAAGTTCATTGATAATTTGGCGAAAGATATTCGCATCTCCTTTCCGAGAGCCAAGGGTTATTCTGTGCGAAACCTGAAATATATGGCTAAATTTGCTCAGGAATATCCTGATGAACAATTTGTGCAGACGGTATCTGCACAAATCCCATGGTCACACAACATCGCTATTTTGAATAAAGTAAATGATCTAGACGAACAGATTTGGTATATCAAGAAAACAGTCGAAAATGGTTGGTCTCACGCAGTTCTCGTTCACCAAATCGAAAGTAAATTGTACGAGCGTCAAGCGTTAGCGGAAAAAGTCAGTAATTTTGAAGCTCGACGTATGGCACCACACAGCGAATTAGCCGTTCAGACGATGAAAGATCCGTACATATTTGACTTTATTCCTTTTAAGGAGCAAATGGTGGAGCGAGCTATTGAAGAGGCTCTGGTCAAAGATATCACAAAACTGCTTTTGGAATTAGGAACGGGCTTTGCCTTCCTTGGACATCAATACCAGCTGAATGTGGGCGGTGATGATTTTTATATCGATTTGCTCTTCTACAATCTGAATCTACGAAGCTATGTGGTAATTGAACTGAAAACAGGTGAATTCAAGCCGGAATATGCCGGTCAGCTCAATTTCTATCTATCTGCTGTTGATGGAACTCTAAAAAAGGACGGAGATAATCCATCAATTGGACTTCTGCTATGTAAAAGTAAGAATGACTTGGTTGCAGAATACGCACTGAAAGATATCTCGAAGCCGATGGGAGTAAGTGAGTATCGGATCACAAGCCATTTGCCAGAGGAATTAAAAGAACAGTTGCCTTCGATTGAAGATCTTCAAAAGCGAATTCGGTGAATTGGAGAAACACAGATGGATGAGAGTATGTACGGAGCATCAGACCATGCCATCCAAGACTCCCCTTGCGCAAGGTACTAAAACCTGTTATCTTCAACTCGTGTTCGGTGCCATACCCAAGTGGTAAGGGAGAGGTCTGCAAAACCTTTATGCATCGGTTCGAATCCGATTGGCACCTGAGGGAGCCATCCGAAAGGATGGCCCGTTTATTTCCCCCACCCTGTCAAAACCCGGTTTCTTCAGACCATCAATGCCAGTTCGATGGTTCCCGGTCTTAAAACGGCGGAAAAATCAATTGTTCAGAACAAACGTTGAGAAGTATTGAAAACTCCTCCTCCACCGGTATCCTGCCATTGAAGGTTCTGTTCACTGGCACGATCATTTCTCATCCAAAGCGGAAACATCAATATCGAAACGCTGAACCAGAGTACGGAACGTGTCCTGACCATCGTAGCAGGTATCAACCAGGAAACCCGGCTCATTGGTGTATTCTGCAAGACCGCGGTAATAATACTGTTTTTTCCGGTCTTCGATGATGAAAGGCATCAGATTGTTTTTCAAGCACTCTTTCAATGCGATAAGCCTGCCGACACGACCGTTCCCATCCTGAAAAGGATGGATCCGTTCGAACCGGTAATGAAAGTCGATGATGTCTTTGAGAGTCACCGTTTGTTTTTTCAGATAAGCGGACAGGAGTGCTTGGATATCGGTAGCAACATCTTTTGGGGCGGTCGTTTCAATTCCGCCGACAACGTTGGGCCGCAATTTGTAATCACCGACTCTAAACCAGGAAAGAGTTTCGTTCTTTGTCCTGCTTTTAAGGAGATAGTGCAGATGCTTGATGATCTCTTCACTGAGCGCTTCTTCCGCTATGTCAATGCAGTAGTCAATGGCACGGAAGTGATTGACTGTTTCGATGATGTCATCAACAGGAAGACCATCTTCAGCATCAAGCGTATTTGTTTCAAAAATACGCCGTGTCTGCTCTTCACTCAGCGTACTGCCTTCGATGTGATTGGAGTTGTAGGTCATGCGGATCTGAAGCTCGTGGTAGAGACCGCCCGGAATCTTGTGCTCCTTTTCCTCTCGCAGTGTTTGAAGGATAGGATTGTCTGATACGATGCGGCACAGATCATCTTTGCTGCATGAAAAATAGGTACAAAGCTTTGACATCACGCTGTCTGCCAGTTTTTCTCCCTTTGAGATCTTGGCAAGGGTACGTGAAGAAATGCCCAGCACCGAGGTCAAATCGGATTTTTTCAGATTTCTCTCTTTCAGCTTTTTGTTTAGGCCATCGTAGATATACATGGAAACACCCCCTAAATCTTTACTTATTATACAACGAAATAGAAATAAGTAAAGATTTTTGAAAAATGGAAACTTTTAACCCGTTGCTAGATGGAAAAAGATAATCCGACGCTGTCAAACAGGTTGTAGACGAATCGGTATCACCCATGACGACAACTATCGCTGAACATTGAAAAACTCCTACTCCACCGGTATCCTGTCCATAGAGAATGATTGTCGAGAAAAAGATTGAAGGGCAGCGTCCAAGAGGTTTAATCAAACGATGAAAGCAACATATGCAGTTTCCCCTGAAGTGGTTGAATGGGTTATCAGCCAAGTGGGAGAACATACAGAACCTCTCAAATCTCTGAATCAATGGAAAACAGGGGAGAAAATTCCTACATTCAATGAAATCCAAGACATAAGCAAAAAGACCCGCATTCCCTTGGGATATTTTTTCCTCAAAACGCCACCAAAAGAAGAAATCAAGCTTTTAGAATACAGAACCATAGCGAGCGAAGAATTTGATAATCCAAGCAGGGATCTGATAGATACCATCGCCGATATGGAAGAAATTGTCGATTGGACACGAGATTATCTGATTGCCGAAGGTTCTGAGATCAATCCGATCGTCGGCAAGCTCAAACATGAAACCAATGTCATGGTCATGGCCGAGTATATCCGGGAAGTTCTTGGGTTATCCATAGACTGGTTTAAGACGACAGCGAACTCCTTCAATTATCTCAGAGATACAATCAGTGAAGCCGGTGTCATTGTCATGATGAACGGTGTCGTCCGCAACAACACTCATCGACCACTCGATATCAACGAATTCCGAGCTTTTACTCTCATAGATGAGTTCGCCCCATTGATTTTCATCAATGCAGCGGATTCTGCCAGCGGTAGGTTGTTTTCTCTCCTCCATGAATTCGTTCATATCTGCCTTGGGGTGGACAACCTGTTCAACGACAATAGGTACAGCACCTTTAACGGGGTCAAGAAACAGGAGACGCTCTGCAATGCGGTAGCGGCTGAAATCCTTGTACCGGCGAGTCTATTCGGCAGCATATGGGACGCTCATAGCGACCAATCCGGATCCATAGATGAGATCGTCGAGAACGTCGCTCGTTATTTTACATGTGGCCGCATCGTCATTGCTCGAAGGGCGTTGGACACCGGGAGAATTGAGCAGCCCGCATATGATGAAATCGTCCGGATTGCAAGAGCGGATTTCCATAAACAAAAACAAACCAAGAAAACAGGTGGGGATTTTTACCGAACAAAAGAAAGCCGGATTGACAAAAGGTTTCTGGCTTTCTTAGTGGATAGCGTTTCTCGAGGCAAAACCCTCTACTCCGAAGCCTTCAAGCTTACCGATACCAACAGACATACCTTCCCTAAACTTGTCGAAAGGATGGAGTTCTGATGTCGCGGGAAACCATTTACTTGATAGACACGAATTCTTTGATAACACCAAAGAATTCATACTATCCGTTCGATATTGCGCCAGGATTCTGGAAGTCAATGGCTGAGAAAATCGAAGAAGGTTCCATCGCAATCTTGGATCTTGTGAAGAAAGAAATCCTGAAACCCGCAAAGAAGGATGACTTGGCCAACTGGATGGAAAGCCTAGCCGGGATTCCGGCTTCAATAGCGTGTTTTTGAATCCATTGATAATATGTAGTTCTGGAAACTCCAATCCCGGCAATATATGTTTTGTAGAAACCCTTTCCGGAACGAACGAATTCATAGCCGTCCCTCAGGTACTGAAGCTTCTGTTCGTGGGTATATGTTCTGCGCATTTAATCCCCCCAATGATACAGATCCATGATATCTGGAAGGGGGATGGTCAGAAATGGGGATTTATTGGTCGCTTACTACCCAAGTGGTAAGGGAGAGGTCTGCAAAACCTTTATGCATCGGTTCGAATCCGATTGGCACCTGAGGGAGCCATCCGAAAGGGTGGCCCTTTCATTTCCCCCACCCTGTGCAAAACCCGGTTTTTTCCAGACCATCAATACCAGGATGGTGATCCTTAAATCAGCACCGAATTCGTACCCGGCATATGCCATGATTCCGCCTCGATGATTTCCATTCCTTTCCTTTTACTCTAATCACCTTTGAATTCTCTGTATTGCAGCTTACTTTTACTCATTAAGTTCCCAATGACCATTACTTCCGGTACCTACATATTGTAGATTCTCAATTTCTTTTATAGCCCTTTCAATAGTCTTTACGCTAACTCCAGCTTCATCTGCAATAGCCTTTCTTGTAATCCTGTCATTACTTCTTACTTTTTCTTTTATAAACTCTGCAAGGGCCACCTTATCCTGAGCGACATTGCGAGCGACATTGCGAGCGACATCCTGAGCGACATTGCCGCCTCCAACCTTCTGCGTTGCTATCTTCTTCAGAGGAATAATTGTTCTGAATATATTTCCCTCCTCAAATAACGGATTTTGCCCCGAATAAAGCTGTGTGTACTTGTAAGTATTTCTCATTCCTGATCCTAATTCATCTGCAAGACCTATTTCTCTAAAAACCTTAGATATAGCAGGATTTTTGGGGAAAGGCTCAAACTTCTGTAAATCTAAAACTCCCATACCATGAGCCAAATTGCTGTTTTCAATAGTAATTCTCTCATCGTCAATAATCATCTTTGCAGGATACCCGCTTGAAAAATCTCTATGAGCTAATGTATTCGATACAATTTCTCTAAGTATCCTATCTCTTGCATTGACATTGACAATTCCGTCCAAGACAAATAAATCATTCAAGTGCTTTTGCCCAAATTCTATAAGCCTATCATAACTATCAATCAGATTTGTTATAACAACATCTCTATCATCATACCTATCCTTGCTTTCAACCCTAAATATTGCATCTGTTTTGTGTTGAGGAAGAACGGACATAATAGAGTTGTCTTTTCCAAATAAAAGGATGGCAGCTAATGTAATTCCTTCACGCTTTGTCTCCGGATCTGTCAAAATCAAATTAGCACTTCTAAGAAGTTCTTCATCACTCATATCTTTCCATGCATGATTTTGATTTCTGGAAGCAGCCATACTCTTGGCTTTAGCAATAACAGAAGCATCAAGAAAATCAATATCAAGGTTCGGATATATTTTATTTACAAAATAGCTTCCCTGTTTTCTTGCATATAGCTTATATACAAGTTCTGAATGGTCTGTGATATTGATATCTCCTTCATAAGACCTATCCCAAATTCTTCCATTATGTCTGCATACCTGATAACCTTCCGGTATTCTGATATAAATTACTTTTTTCTCGTCAATATCAAAGACTTCAGGTAGTAAATAAAGTGGTGGATACATTTTTTGTGGATTATTGATTGCAGTAGTAAATTCCTTAATCACTTTATCTACTTTATCTTTACTAACACCAACAATCTGCCTTTTATCATTTACACCAAGTAAAATATGTCCCCCATTTCTATTATTGAAAGAGCATACTGTATCAAAGACATCTTTGGTTAAAGCATTTTTAGATTCTTTAAACTCGACATCTATCTTCTCACCATTTTGAATTAACCTGTAACTTTCAATTTTTAGGTATCCCTACCCAATCAGGGACCCGTCAATCTCGATGTTCAGGTCGGTGCACAGCTTCCTGATATTCTTGGTGAATTGCGTCAATCTCCATTGTCCATTGATCTTGTTCGCCCGAATTCCTTTCAGGGTTTTGACGACATCCTTGAAGGAATACTTGGCCGCAAGGTTTGCCTGGGCAATGTAGTCGAGGATACCGTACAGCATCTGAAGAGCCAGATGGTTGATGAACAGCCACCCCTCGAAGGCATCCTGATCCTGCATGAAACTGGCGTCCAGATCCAGAGTGTCGTCGTAGCACTTGAAATTCTGCTCGATCTCCTGTCGTGTCTTGTACAAGGCGTAGATTTGGAACTCATCAAGATCCGGACGGTCCGTCTTGAGAATGAGGGTGCCGATCTGGTTGCGCTGCTGCACAGTGCCGGCGACGTCGATGCTCTGCATTGAGGCAATCTGCTCGTCGGTGAGCCTTCTCTTCCCCTTGCTGCGTCGGATCTCTTCCTTTTCCAGCATGGCTGCCATGGTATTGTTCTTCTTCTCAAGACGGCAGATGAGATCGTTCGTCTCATGCATGGCAAGCAGCATATCGTAGTAGACCACGACCTTATATCCATCCTTGATGCTTGATGTCCAGAATACGCTGCGCTGGCGGAAGTTGAACGCATGTGGGTACAGCGAGGTGTTTTCAGGAATCTCTATCTCGGTCGTGTTCCTTCTTAGTGGAATGATGTAGTGCATCCCCGATTCGGTGATCGCTCTGAAGTCGTCCTCGGATCCGAACCCCTTGTCCGCTATCACGGTGATCTCCGAACCCCCGATCCCCGCCTCATCGGCGATGTCGGGAAGAGCCAGACAGTCGGGCACGCTGCCGGAGAACTGCTTGTAGTACAGCGGCAGCCTCATTCCATCACTCCTGCCGAACAGGTAGAGGAGATTCACCTGCGCAAGAGGCATATTCTGTGATTCGCTGATGATCCGGTGCCCGTCGACGAGAATGAAGCCGCTGTAGGATGAAAGACCGTTTCTCATGTAAGAGCAGATGCCGTCTCTGTTCTTACCCAGATTCCTCATGATATTGGTAAGAGAGGAGGCAGACAGCCCGAGGCGGGGGAACAATACGGAAAGATAGCTGGTTTCATAGCAGGCCTGTACCCGCTTCAATGAGGTCTCCCCGATACATTTGAGAGCGGCAAGGGTGAAGATGGTCTTCCAGGACTCGGGGAAGAACCGCTTCAGGCTGTCCATCATACCCTGGTTGGCCTGATACAGGTAGCTGCAGGCCCCGTACTCCACACACTGGATCTCCCTTAGCTCCTGCTGATCTACCTTCTCCTTCTTGGGGATGAACCCCTCCTCGGTGATGGTACCTAAGAATGCCCCGGATTTCTTCTTCTTGCGCTTAGTCAGTGGATCATAGACGCTCTTGCGCTCATACAGGTAGTAGCGGCCGTTGATGAGTTTAATTTCGGTGCCGGCGGGTCTTTTGAAGGACTGGATGAACTGTGGTTTCTGTGTCATTGTGGGTCTCCCTATATAGGTATACCCAGTATAGCACGCCTCCTTCTCAAGATCAAGAGTAAAATGGTTTCCTGATAAGAAATTATGATTATTCAGGCTCCCTCTCGGGAGCCCTAAAAACTAAAAGTTACAGATTAACTTCTTTATTTCATCTATCGTCATCTGTCACCACTTTTATTTCCTAATGTTTTCTTCAATAAAAACCTTGGAATTTTGGATTTCTACTTTATCTTTATTAACTAAAAAAGTAACATAATCTCCATTTTCTAAACTCAAAAGTTCTCTTACCCTTTTCGGAATAGTAACCTGCCCTTTTGCCATAACTTTTGCAGTATCCATAAATATATCTTCCATACCTACTTCCTTTCTCCCTACTTTTCCTACAAAAGATTATAGCATTTTAGGGTATTTTTTCCACTCTACAATTAGTGGCTACTTACTTGCTAAATACTTTGTAAAGCCATTATCTACCACAACTTTACCACTTACTCCGGTAAATTCATCAAAAATTGGAGCCCTAACGGGAGAGACTATGCCCGGCAAGATGAATCTGCATGGTTATGCAAGTCTCGTCTCTGCTGAGACCATTTTGAAATTGCCTCTGAAGATAATCGTTCTCATGAAAGCTGATCTTCATGTGCGGGATTGCGGTCTTATGTAAACGAGGGATCAGTCTGTTGAAACCAACTCTTCAAATGAATCATTTTCCAATCGATCTCCTAAAATGGTTTTATACTCCTCTTCAGGATACATTGCTCATGTGCTTGAATCTTGAGTCATACATGCGTCCGAGCTCGACGGAGACAACCCTGCTGGCCTCCGTAGAAGAAAAAGGCACATATCACTGCCACCTCTACGGATCAGCCTCAAAAACGTATCCGACCCGATTAGGTGGTTTTTTCAAAATCCAGAGATATAGTTCATTGATCAAGACTCTTAGGTCATATCTTATATGAATATCAACATTACGATCGGAGATGGCAGCACGAGCTACGCAAACTATCCGGCCGGCTCATACGAAGCTACGATCACCTTCACCCTCACTGCTTCCTAATCCACATCTTGATCATCCAGGACCTCTTCGGAGGTCCTTTTTTTGTACTCAAGACCTTTTCATGTCTAAATCTTGTCATATGTTTTTGTTTTAATAAAAATAATTATTGCTTACAATATAACAATTAATTAACAACATGTCTCTTTCGGCTTTAAATAGATGATATTATCATCATCTTCCAGTTGACATAGGTGATAATCTTTATTATGCTTAAAGCGGATTCAGGGAAAGAATCCGACTACTTGCACCGGGGAGAAGATCCCCACATGGAGAGACCGGATATGAGAAAGGGCATGATTCTCACCGCCATCATCATTCTTCTAGGGCCCCTTGCCCTGTTTGCGCTTCCTTCGACCGTCACGTTCAATATCGCCTCAACTGTCGCCTTGATCAACCAGATCCAGATCAAGGGGGCGAATGAAGATAATTCGGCATACGGATCATCCTTCACGTTCAACTTCGATGAGTTGCCCCAAGTGGACAACCATCATATCGCCGACCTCAAATATACCACCAACTCCAGAACCGGGGTGACTCTGGGAATCGTCGGAAGCGAGCTCAAAAGCACCGAAAACAACGTCATCCCCTACACGCTTACCTTGGGAGCGAGCACGACGATAAAGGTGGGGTATGCTGAGGACAACAATCCGGAAGGTACGATTCCGACCCCCTCCCAATTCACTCAGCTGACTACGACGACCGCAGAGGTCCATCTCACCATTCCGGGCAGCGTCAGCGACTACCCGGCCGGCGCCTATACGGGAACGATCACCTTCACCCTCGGGGCGAAATAGCCGAATCTTTTTCACGTACTTTTCAAAGCCCTCAATCAGAAGGGCTTTTCTTTCGCCTTTAGCCTTAGAACAATCTCTTTGCCAGGGTCCTTGCCGCGTGGAACGACGGATCGGCCGGAATAAGGGCGGTGGTCTTGGTCCGTTTGAGCAGGATGCCCTCCAGAGTCTGTTCCAGGGAATGGAAGTTTCCACCCAAGCGAGCGTTCTCATACGGGGCGAACGCCCGGGCATGGAAGAAGATCCTCGTCTGAAGAGGCTCCAGAGTCGTTAAAAACCCTTCACCGAGCTCGACCGTGTACTGCTGGTCGAGCCCGCCGTCATAGAGCGCATAGGGAGTCTGGCTCATTCCACCCAGCTGGTAGAGAAACGAGGTATGGGTGAAGACAAGCTCATCCTCATCCTCAGGCTTGGAGGGAAAGAACGTGACGTACGCCATCTGCATCCTCGGGTTGATCATTGAGGTGAAGCCGAGGGGAGCGTCTTGGTTCAAGGTTACCTTGATGAAATCGACGGTGTTGGTGACCTTAGGGATCTCGGTGAGATCCAGCGAACCGTTCTCCCTGGTCTGAATCTTCTTCCAGTCATTGAACTGCCCCGCGGGGATCCGGCTCTGGGTGTTGGGAATCGGAAACGATTCGAAGCTCGCTGCGTTGGTGTTCACCACGCACCCCTGCTCGAGGAAGGGAGGGCCGAGCAGCGTCCGATGCTGCGCCGTAGCCCTGAGCGGCTCGGGAGCCTTGTTGGTGACCTGATAGGCAGTGTAGTGGACCGGCTGATTGGGCAGAAGCAGATCGAGCTTCCGGATCTGCCACCCTTCCAGGCGATTGCGCATCCGGCTGGTCAGCCACACTCCCCCGAACTCGGGATCGGTGCCGTACTGCTCGACCAGCCAATAGGATGCAGCGGTCGAATGCTCGTCCTCCTTGGGGAACACCAGATATGAACCCGCCTGCTGATAGAGGGTCGGATTGTTCTGCCAGAACTCGCCGTTCTCGTCGGAGTACACCGAAGAACCCGTTCCCCGGTGGGAAGGGATCGCATGCGGGTTGATCCGCCCGCCGTTTGCGATCTTCGCGCTGAACTCCAGCACCATCCCGCCCTGGTCCTCGACGACCAGCTGAACCAGGTCATTCGTCAAGAGCGCCGCATTGCGGCTGTTGAACAGTTTCAAACGACGTATATCCATTCCTAACTCTCCAAAAAGACGGTATACTCTAGGACAAGGAGCGACAGATGATTACCAACAAAGACCGACTCTTCAACCTTTCAACCAAGCGGACCACCTACCTCTTCGCAGTAACCGAAACCGGACACCTTGAGCACCTCTATTGGGGTCGTCGGCTCACCAAAGACGTAAGCATTGATGCATTCGCCGAAAAGAGAAGCATCGGCATCATCGGTGAAACCGCCTATGACAGTGACCATCCCACGCTGTTTCTCTCCAATCTCGCCATGGAGTATTCTACCACAGGCAAAGGAGACTATCGAGAGAGTTCGATCGACATCGAATACCAAAAAGGACTGAGAACCCTCGACTTCACCCTTCAGAGCTTCAGAATCCTGAAAGGCAAGCCCCGGCTCTTCGGCGGCCTGGTCGAATCCTACGGTGATCATGAACAATGCACCACGCTGGAGATCACCCTCAGGGAGAAGCTGCTTCCGCTTCGAATCCTGCTGACCTACACCACCTTTGAAGACACCGACGTGATCACCCGTCGCACGACGCTCCACAACGACGGCCACGAGAGCGTCGTCATCCGCAACCTCGCCTCCGCCCAGGTCGACCTGGAAGGTTCCTGGGAACTTATCACCTTCGACGGCGCCTGGGGCCGGGAGCGATACGTGAACAGGCGGGAACTGAAACCCGGGATCTACATCAACGACTCGAAGAAAGGCGTCAGCTCTTCCGACCACAACCCCGCGATCTTCCTGACCAACGAAGAAAATGAATGCGTCGGGTTCAACCTCGTCTACAGCGGCAACCACCGGGAGCTTGTTGAAGTCTCCCCGTTCGGGAAGACCCGGGTCATGACCGGCATCAACCCCACGGGCTTCAGCTGGACGCTCACAAGCGGCGAACGCTTCCAGACCCCTGAAGCGGTCATGACCTATTCCCCCCACGGACTCGAAGGGGCCTCGCAGAACTTCCACCAATTCATCAATCACCACATCATCCGCGGACCGTGGAAGTTCCGCGAGCGACCGATTCTGATCAACAACTGGGAAGCCACCTACTTCAACTTCACCGAAGACAAGATTCTGAAGCTCGCCCGGGAAAGCGCCGAGCTGGGCATCGAGCTTTTCGTCCTTGATGACGGCTGGTTCGGGGTCCGCAACGACGACACCACGAGCCTGGGCGACTGGACCGTGAACTCCAAGAAGCTGCCCTCGGGCCTCGGATATATTTCATCACAAATCAAAAAGATGGGGATGCTCTTCGGCCTCTGGGTCGAGCCGGAGATGGTCTCGATCCAGAGCGAACTCTACAAGAACCACCCCGACTGGATGATCGCGATTCCGGGGCGGACGCCCGGCGTCGGCCGGAACCAGTACATCCTCGACCTCACCCGGGAGGATGTCCGCAGGTATCTCTTCGAGACCCTTTCAAAGACGTGGAAGCTCGCCGACGTGAACTACATCAAGTGGGACATGAACCGCGTCTTCAGCGACCTGTACAGCCTCAATCCTGAGATGGCCAATCACGGGGAGTTCCTCCACCGCTACGTCCTCGGCCTCTATGAACTGCTCACGAAGCTCGCCACCGAGTTCCCGGCGGTCCTCTTCGAATCGTGCGCCAGCGGCGGAAACCGCTTCGACCTGGGGATGCTCTGCTTCATGCCCCAGACGTGGACCAGCGACAACAGCGACGCCCTCTCCCGCCTCTACATCCAGGAGGGGACCAGCTACGCCTATCCCCTCTCGACGATGGGAGCACACGTTTCCAGTTCGCCGAACCACCAGACGCTCCGGAGGACCGATCTGGAAAGCCGCTTCAACGTAGCGGCGTTCGGAGTGCTCGGCTATGAACTGGACGTCACCTCGCTGAACCGCCAGCAGAAGGAGGCCATCAAGGCCCAGATCGCCTTCTACAAGGCCCACCGTTCGATCCTGCAGTACGGAACCTTCACCCGGATCAAGCTTGCGAACAGCGCCGCCAACCAGGTGGTCTGGGCGGTCGCTTCAGCGGACAGGAGCGAACTCCTGGTCCTGTTCGCCCAGAAGCTGAATCAGGCCAACCCCGGAGGCGACATCCTTCGAGTCCATGCGGTCGATCTCAACGCGACGTACGAGGTGTTCCCCAGACAGCAGAAGATCGACATCAAGGTGTTCGGCGACCTGCTCAACATGGTCTCCCCGGTCCACATCACCGAAGGCGGCATCGCCCAGGAGACGATCAGCAAGGCGCTCTCCCTTGACAGCGAGGTCGAGCACTACCGCCTTAGCGGCGAGCAGATCGCCTTCGGAGGGATCAAGCTGAACCAGCAGTTCGGCGGCACCGGCTATGATTCGATGACAAGGGTTCTGGGGGACTTCGGTTCGCGGATCTACCTCTTCAAGCGAATTGACTGAACCCGCCCCACCTTTGTACACTCCCACTCATGAGCGTCACGATCTACTACCTCAAAAAGGGTGACGACCACCCTTCATACCTCCTTCACTGCCAGGCGATCAGAAGAGTCGTGTTCGTCGAAGGCCAGGGCGTTCCCGAAGCGATCGACTTCGATGGACAGGACGGCTCATCCGGCCACCTCCTTCTGTTTGATACGAACATACCCGTCGGAACAACCAGGATCCGCAGGACCGACAAAGGGATGAAGCTGGAACGGATCGCAGTCCTGCCCGCCTACCGCAAAAAAGGCTACGGCGAGCTCCTGGTGAAAGCGGCCTTGAGCAAAGCAACCGGAACGATCTACATCAACGCCCAGGTGGCAAGCCTCGGCTTCTATGAACACCTCGGCTTCGTCCGGGAAGACAAAACGACCTTCCTTGAAGCCGGCATCCCCCATACGGTCATGCTCTGGCCCTACGGCCAAAGTGAAGCACCTTGTCCTATTTTGGAGCCATAATAAAACCCCGAAGAAAACCTCCGGGGTGCGTAGAGAGCAAGAAAACCTACCGATTATTTCTTTACATTGGCATAGATCTTGTTCCATTGCTCCAAAACGGCTTTCTTGTTCGCGATCAACCAGTCGTTGTCGCGGGTTACCCATTTGATTTCCGAGCTTGCCGGCAGGTACGGGGTCTCGTAGACGGCCTTTTCGTTCGTGAACCGAAGGGTTTCAAGAGCCATTCCGAGCTCCGATTGTCCCTCCGCGCTCATCAGGTAATTGATCATCGCTTTCGCAGCGTTGGGGTTTTTGGCTCCTGCGATCAAGGCGCAACCGAATGCCGAGGCGGAGGCACCGTCTTCGGGATATACCATCCTGATGCGATTGGAACCCGCCTTCAAGAGGGTCGAAGCGCCATCCTCATAGGTCAATCCGACAACATACTCGCCGGTATCAACGCTCTTGAACGCAACGGAGCTTGCGGTGGAGAACACCACTTGGTTGTTCATGAACTTGGTGATGTAATCCCAAACCTCGGGCGTGCCGTGGCCGAAGACCGCCATCATGTTGCTTACGTTGTTCCAACCTGAAGAGGATGAGTTCGGATCGGGCATGACGATCTTGCCCTTCAGTCGAGGATCGAGCAGATCTTTATATCCGCGGATATTGAGACCAAGCTCTTTTTCCAGCTCCACGTTGACGCAGAATACCGCGGTGGAGAGGTGGTCAAGGCTGTAGAAACCGTTGTTGGAGCGGTAGTCCGGCATGATATCCGGCTCATATTCCGTCAGCCAATGCTCGAAGAGATCGCTGTGAACCATTCCGTCGCTGCTGGAGAGTCCACCCCACATCAAGTCTCCTTGAGGGTTGTTGCGCTCTGCCCGGATTCTGCTGGTGAGCTCGCCGGCCGAACCGTTGACGATTTCGATCTTCACATCCGGATATTGTTTGTTGAACAAGCGAACCAGATTGGAAAGATCGTTTTCCGTCATACTGGAATAGAGAACAAGGTTCTTCTCCATTGCAGTGGGATCCGTTGCTTTTTCTTCTTTTCCGCCACCTGCGGCAAGCGGCAACATCACTAAAAAGAGAAGTGCTGCCAGCACGACGCTTATTTTCGCAATACGTTTCTTCATCGTATTCCCTCCTTAAAATTATCAGCCTTACAGACCGATCAGGTTACAGTCGAATATCCTCGGTTTTGCTGATCACTAAATACAGGAGCAGCGAAACCGTCGTAAAGAGCGTCAGGATCGCGCTGAAAGCACAGGCAAGACCATAGCTTCCCCTGGAGATCGCGACATACGTGGACATCGTGAGCGTGATGTTCCTGTTGTTGTACAGGATGATCGAGCTTGAAAGCTCGGTGACGATCGCCACCCAGCTGAGAATGGCGCCGCTGATGATTCCATTGACCATCATCGGCACGGTTATCACCACGAAGGTCTTGAGCTTGGACGCACCGAGGCTGATCGCGGCCTCTTCGACGCTTATCGGAATCTGCATGAGAATCGCGTTCGTCGATCGTATCGAATACGGTATGCGCCGGATCACGAACGAGATGATCATGATCGCCATCGTGCCCGAGAGAACCAACGGCGGTTGGCCGAATGCGACGACCAGAGCGATGCCGATGATCGCTCCGGGCATGATGTACGGCAGCATCGACAGCGTGTCGATGACGTTGTTTATCCAGCTGGGCCTGCGCACGACAAGGTAAGCGATGAGCACTGAAAAGACGATGATGATCGCCAGAGCCCCGAACCCCAGGACAAGGGTGTTCTTGATGGAACGGAACAGAAGCTTGTCTACCGCCATCCGGTAGCTTGCCAGGGAATAGCCTTCCAGAAACACGACCGAATCGCTGTTTCGGAACGAAAGGTAGCTGACATAGATCTGAGGCATGAACGCTATTGCCAAGATTCCATAGCAGTAGAGGTACATCAGCGCCCCTCGAATGCCCTTTGCCTTCTTTTTCTCAACCGGCCGGGTTGCATTCATCGAAAAGTTGTACTTGCTCGTTGCATATTTCTGGAGGAAAAACACCAAAGCGGTCATGATGATCGCGATGACGCTGATTGCTGAAGCGAAGTTGTAATCGGTTCCGACTTCTCCGAGATACTGGTTGTAGATTTCGACCGGGAAGGTTCTGTACCCTTCTCCGATGAGAATCGGCGTTCCGAAGTCGGCAAACGCCTGCATGAACACCAGCAAGGAAGCTGCAAGGATTGTCGGCATCGAAAGGTTGAGCACCACCCTGAAGAAGCGCTTGATGCCGACGCATCCGAGGCTCGCGGAGGCTTCAAGCAGATAGCTGTCGATATTCCTGAACGCCCCGTTCATATAGAGGAACACCAACGGATAGAGCTTGAGCGATTGAACGATCAGGATCCCCTTGAACCCGTAGATCGAGCCGATGTTGATGTTGAGCTGGTTTTTCAAAAACTGGGTGATCACCCCGCCCCGGCCCAACAGCAGAATCCAGGCGTATGCCCCGATGAACGGAGCGCTCATCGCACAGAGGATGCTGACGACGAAGATGACCTTCGACCCTTTGATATGGTAGAAGGTATAGAAGTATGAGAACGGGATGCCGATCAGGAGAGTTACGAGAGTTATCGAAATGGTGACTTTGAGGCTGTTCCAAATCGTCATGGAATAGTACTTCTGCGAGAAGAACTTCACAAAGTGTTGAAGTGTGAACTCCCCGCCCTCATTCAAAACCGATTGGCGAAGGATGCCGAACATCGGGTAGACGAGGAAAGTTCCGAAGAGAATGACGAACCCCAGCGTCACTCCGCTCCATACATCGAAACGTTTTTTCGCAAACATCTCTTCCCTCCCCTACACGTTGGCCAAATCGTTTTTCACACCCTTGAGGATGTTGGCCGACCCGTCAGAAGTGAACAGGTTGATTTTTGAAACATTCAATCCGAGACTGATCGTCTCGCCCGGGGGAATGATGGAATCGATCGTCGATTCCTGAACCACTTCGACATCGTTACCTCGTTCGGTTCGGACGAAGTAGTGGGTATTGAGCCCAAGGAAGACGCTCTCCTTCACCTCGGCCTTGATTCCCTTTTCTTCTTTCGGGAGGATCTTGTACTCTTCGGGTCGGATGGAAACGATCACCTTCTGGTTCTTCGCATGCTTCTTTTCAACGTTGGTCATCTCGACATCGAAGGAGCCGACCTTGAGAAACGTCTTTCCCTCTTTGACGACCAGTTCGGCATCCACGATGTTCGTTCGACCGATGAAGGTTGCAACAAACAGATTGGCCGGGCGTTGATAGATATCCTTCGGAGTGCCGATGTGCTGTATCACGCCCTCATCCATGACTGCGATGCGGTCGCTGATCGCCATCGCCTCCTCCTGGTCGTGCGTCACGTAGATTGTGGTGATCCCCACGTCCCGCTGCGTGTCCTTGATGACCGACCGCATCTCAACCCGAAGCTTTGCATCCAAGTTGGAAAGAGGCTCATCCATCAACAGGACGGAAGGCTCGATGCAAAGGGCTCGGGCAAGGGCAACCCGCTGTTGCTGTCCTCCGGACAGCTGAGCGGGCATCCGTTCGGCAAACTGTTGGATCTGCATCAGGCGCATATACTTTTCCGCCTGTTTTGTAATCTCCTCTCTCGAATACTTTCGGCTTTTCAACCCGAATTCAACGTTTTTTCGGACGGTAAGGTGGGGGAAGATCGCATAGTTCTGGAACACCATGCCGATGTTGCGCTTGGCCGGATCAAGGTCGTTGATCCGTTGGTCGCTGAAATAAAAATCACCGCCTTCGATCGTGTTGAATCCGGCAATCATCCGCAGCAAGGTGGTTTTCCCACACCCGGAAGGACCAAGCAGGGTAAAGAATTCACCTTCCTTGATGTTCATGCTCAAGTCCGGAATAATGACGTTTTCTCCATACTTTTTCAGGGCATGGACAATGGTGATATGTTCGCTCACAACAAGACACTCCTTGCAATTAACTTACAACCTGAATTAAAATTAACACGCACAAAATGGGTAGTCAATTAAAGGAAATTGTTTAAAAACCCTCAAATTTGTTGTCTAAAAGGGTTTTGTACCACCCCCAAAAAAATCCCGTTCTGTGCACCCCCTTGGACACTTCCGCTTTTCCTGCTACAGTAGACTCGGAGGATTTTGATGAAGATTCAACATTCTTGTCGTAATCTTCATCCCTCTGCCAAACCGATGGAGAACCAAGCATGAATGACACCGATATCTGTCTTGTCAAACAAAACGCGTTGTTGAAGACCCCGGCGATCTTTAAAGAAACCTGGCCGAACATGAAGGCGATCCTGATTGCCGATAAGAACACCTACCCCGCAGCGGGTGAAGCCGTTCAGGCGCTCTTTGAGAAACACTCGATCGAGCACAAGGTCTTCATCTTTGAAGATGAAGAAGTCATTCCGGCGGATTATGAGTATGTGGAGCTCGTCAAGAAACAGCTCAAACACAATGACTATGTTCCCGTCGCCATCGGATCCGGCACGATCAACGACCTCGTCAAGCGGGCCGCGTTTGAAGAGGAGCGCTCCTACATGGTCGTCGCCACCGCCCCGTCGGTCGACGGGTACACCGCCTACGGTGCAGCGATCAATGTGGACGGGTTCAAGATGACCCTTCCCTGCGATGCGCCGAAAGTCGTCATCGGAGATGCGGCCATCCTGACAAGCGCCCCGTATCCGATGATCGCTTCAGGCTATGCGGATCTTTCGGCAAAGATCCCCGCCGGAGCTGACTGGTTCATCGCCGACGGCCTGAAGATTGAAAAGATGGTCCCCCGCATCTTCGACATGGTTCAAAAGGATCTACGCGACACTTTGGCAAATCCGAAGCTGCTACAAGATGAAGAGACGATCCTCAAGCTCTTTGCCGGCCTTGCATCCGTCGGCTATGCGATGCAGGAATATAAGGACTCCCGCCCTGCAAGCGGAGCGGAGCACATGGTTAGCCACATCTGGGAGATGAACCACCTTTCCCTGAACGGAAATCCGGTCTCCCACGGCTTCAAGGTAGCAATAGGAACATTGATAAGCACAGCATTCATCACCGAGCTGTTGAAGCTTTCAACAAAAGACATCAAAGAACTCATAGAAAAGCACAAGCCCGAAACCTGGGAAGAACGGGAACAAAAGATTCAAACGGCGTTTGAGGACTCCCCTGCACTGGAGGGCGCCTTGAAGATGAGCAAGGCCAAGTTCACCAAGGACTTGACCAAGCGTCACCAGATCCTGATTAAAAACTGGGAGAAGATAAAGGAGAAGGTAACCAAGCAAATCATCCCCTTTGAAGAGTTGAAGGCGATGTACATCGAAGCGAAGGTTCCCACCCAGCCGAAGGAGATCGCAGTTACCAAAGAGCTCTTCATCAAAGGCGTAACGCTTGCTCAGATGATCCGGACCCGCTACACATCCTTCGATCTGGCCTATGAGCTTGGTCTCTTTGAATCAATCCTCAGGACAGTCCAGGAGAACTACTTCTCGGAGTTTGCAAAGTAACTAAACACATCACAAGAACACCAAAAGAAGCTGCTTACGAACATCAGACAGCTTCTCAAATGGACATGAAAAAGGCCCTCCGGGTGAGGAAGGCCTGTGGTTCTTGTCAAGGAGCGGGTTATTTAGAAGTCCAGCTAAAGGTAACCGTTCCCGTATACTCCCCCTGAACAGCGTTATCAAACTGATCTTTGTTGATTTTGACCTTAACCAGTCTGGAATTAAACGTGAGGGTAGAAAAACCAGCGGTATTGTCAATCACTTTATTTAATTGCACTGGCGTACCATTATTTGTCGTTGTTTCTGTACCCTCATCGGTGTCCAACATAACTGTATAGTTGATATAGTTGTTGATCCCTTCAAGAGTACTTTTCATAGCTTCTACCTTCATATCAACCTGGAAGCCCTTGCGGTAATTCGACATCGTGGAGATGTAAGCAACATTATAAAAATTACCATCCACTTTAACAACATCTGCAGGATCGGTTCCGACTGCTACTCCTCCAGTCAAATCCTTGGTATCACCTATAAATCCGTCCTTTGTACTTTGTGCAGCAGCGGTGAATTTCATCTGGTTGATAGCATTTACGGTTGTCTTAAGGTCGAATTTGGCAGGATCAACCGTTGGACCTGCAAACACTCCAACGCTGACCACTGCGAGTACCAGTAAAAGGGCTACTAAATTCTTTTTCATCTCTCTTTCCTTTCGAAGCTCTCCGCTTCTGTGCAAGTTGTTGCTTAATTCCTAAGCTTGATTTCACTATACCCAAACTCCGGACTTATGTCAATATGTTTCTCACAAAAATTGTAAATATTTTTATAATTTGCTCTAAATATTTCTATTCTTATATATTATATAGAGATATTTAACTACAACTAATGACATATATAATAAGCTCTTTCATACATATCCAGTCTTTGAAAGATTTTACGGTGTTAAATCATAGAAAACAACTTCAGACACAAGAAAGATATGCACATAAGTTTGAATTGTTTAGCCTCAAGGAAACACCAATTCAATCGGATTGCAAATCAACCCACGTTAGTGGATGGTATAGAGAAAACAACGTTCTACTATACCCGCCTTCAGTGGTGTCGAACCTGGCTTTATCGATTATAATCGAAATCACTCCGGATCGACTTCTCATGTCGATCATGATGGTTCTCCGAATCTTCGACATGGTTCAAAAGGATCTACGCGACACTTTGGCAAATCCGAAGCTGCTACAAGATGAAGAGACGATCCTCAAGCTCTTTGCCGGCCTTGCATCCGTCGGCTATGCGAT